>Ga0180015_1000106_pt1 | contig 23418 bp, 18 predicted proteins | sample KR13_S2_MetaG_FD_116508 | JGI IMG/M metagenome (GOLD analysis project Ga0180015, IMG submission 116508) | Groundwater microbial communities from the Olkiluoto Island deep subsurface site, Finland - KR13_S2_MetaG | ecosystem: Environmental > Aquatic > Deep subsurface > Groundwater | place...
AGCCCTCATGGCATCCTTTTTCTCATCAAGCGTCCGGGAAACATCATCAATCAGGTCTGCGGTAAACGCTTCCTTTCCCAGGTCCCTCATGACCTGGAAAAGGTCCCATATCTGCTGGGCCGCCGCCACCCTGGCGTCCGATGACTGTGAGCGGAACCTCTCTGCAAGCTTCTTCATGACCTGGGCTCCGAGCTCGTCCTTATCTTTCTCGAAGAGGAAACGCGCAGCCCCCACCAGCGCCGGGCCTTTGGCGCGGTCGAGTACGTCGATGTCACCTTCGGCAATCAGGGCCTTTGCGATCTCCCACCCGTTGACATCGGCTATCTCCTCCGGCTCCGCCTTATCAATACCCGCTTCATCTATTATCTCTCCCAGCCTTTCGGCCACCTCGCCGTCGGCCGAAGCGGTGGCATGGTCGAGGACCGACTTGATCGCGCTCATGCGCTGTGTAGGCCATTCGTCGTCGCTCTCTGCTTTCGCAAGCTCCTTGTACTCCTCAACCACCGATTCCACCAATCCGGTCAGCTTCTTGTCGCCGATTAGCGGCAGCAGCACCCTGGGGAGTTCCGCCGTCTCACCGGTCCCCGGTGACCTTAGTATCATCTCGGTCAACTGGGGAGTGTCCACCTGCGAGGTTATCTTGCCTACCTCGCGGTTGAGCTTGCTCCTGACCAGCGGGTCGTCGACCTTCTCTATCAGGCCCGACACCCTTTCCAGTATCATGCGTGTTTCGTCTATACGGAACGGTGCCTCCTCTACCTCCGAGTCCCATCCCTTGGAAGAGATGACCCCCTGGACCATAGACACCATCTTCTCCGGGTCGGAGAGTATGCCTTGCATGGCCTTGTCACTGATGTCGGCCATCGACGCCTCGCCCGCCAGGAACCGCGCGAAGACCTCGTCTTTGAGGGCCTTCAGGGCCACATCCTCCTCACGCTCCACCGCCGCCCTGGCGTCAACCACCTTCTCGCGCTTGGAGATAGCGACGTAGATCTGCTCGTCAACCTCGACGTGAGTTACCTCCTCCTCCTCAAGCAACTGGTATACTTCCGGCTGTTCTTCCGATCCCACGGTAGGCGCCTTGGTCCCAAGCACCATCAGGAACTTCCTGAGTTCATCCTTTGATAGACCGCTCCAGAAGGTGATGCTGCTTATCCTGCGGGCCTTCATCATATCGTGTAAGTTTCTTATTATCCCCCGCTTCTGAAAAGCGTCGTCCAGCATCTCCGCGTTAACAACCAGCTTCTCCTCCATGAAGCTCAGGTCCAGGGAGCCGCCTATCGGCATCATGTCAACGACCGCGTCAAACGCGTTCTCGACCATACTCACCACTGTCGGGTTCTCGGGGGGGTACATTAGAACGGTCTTGGTCGCTGTGTAGAGCGCCTGCAACATATGCAACAGCGATGAGGATATCTCCTCAAGGCTTTTTCTGGCTACTTCATCGTCGGGCACTTGGACCCACCCCCACTCGCACTTCGGTTACGCCCGCCGGCGCTTTTTCTCTTGTTTAATTATACCTTACCAACGTGTTCCGCACCTCCCGCCCCCGAGAGCCAAGTTCCTCGTTCCATGGATACGGTTGTGCACCGAGAGCGTCGAAGCGCCGCTCCGGCAAGGCGCGCGACCTAGGCGTACTCCCTGAGTACGTCGCAGGGAGCGGAACGCGGCCGGTGTGGATGCAGCGGCGTTCGAATGCCAGCGTATCTATGGAGCGGGGTACTAAATGGCATCTTGCCTAGATCCTTCGCTCAGGCGGACCGCTGATAAGGATAGGGGTCCTCGAATCCGAAGTCACGTTTCACGTCAACCGTCGATTCCACGAACTGAACTCCTGCCCGGACCTGCCCGCGCCCCAGGTATGCGACCCAGACGACCTCGCTTGAGACCCTCTCCCCGGTAACCGGTGTAATGACATCCACCTTGTTCCCGGTGGAGATCAATCCCCTGGCGTTCTCCAGGTAATACTTCTTTGTGACAAGTATGCCAGCTCCTCCCGCTGCCACGTCCTTTACGATCACCTTTACGACGTCCCCGCCACCCTCGACCTCCATGGGGATGTCGATATCCACCCGCTTGTATCCCCTTACCTCCCGGAAATCCTCGATCTCTGTCCGACCGGTCTTGACCCAGGTACTCTTCCCCCTTATCAGGTTTACTATCGCCCCGATTGAAGCGGGTATCCACAACAGGGTGTAAAGGGCGAAAAGATGGTACAGGATTATCAGCCGTAGCAAGGACATCTTCCTGTACCTGACGTAGAAGGTAACGAACACTATGGCGATGATGAAAGACATAAAGTAAAACATGAATATAAACAGGAAGAAGTTCGCGTTCAGGAGCAACTCCGCGAACCGGTTCGATACTGATACCACGCCCGCTGCCGCGACCAGGGAAGTAATCATCGAAACAAGCACCAGTATCGGAGTGGCACCAAAGAGCAGGTAAGCCGTGTTGTCCAGCCGGGTTTTAAGGGGAAGGTTCCTGTTAATGAGCAGCGATGGTATGTACCTCCAGCACCCGTAATGTCCCTGCATCCAGCGAACCCTTTGAATCACCAGCGGAGGCACGCTCTCGACCCCCTGCTGGGCGACAAACGCCCCCGAACAGAACCTCACCTTCCAACCCCGCAATATCAGCCTCATTCCGATGTCCAGGTCCTCGGTAAGGCTCTGGTTCCACGGATGCTCCAGGGACAGTGAGCAAAGAGCGCTCAGCCGGGCGAACTGTCCGTTGCCCCCCAGTCCCACGCTCCCCAACTTATCTCTCCCCTTCTGTATGGCCTGGGAGAACCCGGTGAACTCGACGTCCTGGCAGGTGGCGATGAGGTTCGAGTCCGCGTTGGCTATCCTGACTCCCGCCTGCAGCGCGCCCACCTGCTCATCCGTGAAGTAAGGCTCGACCGCGGCGCACAGGTTCTCCGATGGCTGTCCGTCGGCGTCCAGTATCCCGATCATTATCCCCTCGAAGTTCGAGACCCCCTCCTCGCGAAGCATATTCAGGATGTGCCTGAACCCGAAGTTCAGCGCCTCGCCTTTACCTCTTCCCGAATCGACGGTGTTCACCACTTCCACGATACCGGTGTCAGCGAACCCCTTCACCACGACCTCGGTCTTATCGGTTGAGCCATCGTTTATTACCAGGATCTCCTTGAGTGGATAGTCGATCTCCAGGATCCGCCTGATGGTGGTCCCGATTACCTTCTCCTCGTTCCGGCACGGAACCATGAATATGAACCGGAGGGTATCCGGCTCGCCGGAAGCGACCGGGTTCTTGACCATCACCGCCCTTATGCAGATATGCACGTAGTAGACGATAAGTAGCAAGAAGGCAACCGTTATTACTGTTGAGTCGATGCTCAAAGCCGGACCTCCGGCACGTCAATCACCTTACGCCGCTCTATTACCCCAACTATAGTAACCTGCACCAATGATACTACCGTTAAACCGCCGGTGCTCAAGAAGAATGCTATACTCTCCCGATATAATAAAACAAAGAAGTCGAAGATATCCGGCACGATCAAGTCCCGCTCGCGGCTCGACTAGAGGAGGTCCAAATGAAGCGATCCAGTGCAGGAATCATCGTAATCGTCATCGGCGTGATCCTGACGGTCGCCGCACCGGTATGGAAGTGGGCCATAGCTCCCATGTTCGTCAGGATTCCCGACGACTTGAGCATCGAGTCCGTCTACGAGGGGACCCTTAAACTGTACGCCGACGCCGAGCGCATGGAGTTCTACCCGGAGGGACAAGAGGTCACCCTTCCGGTAACCATCACCAGGAATGACGATAGCGTCCCTGAGAAAAGCGACTCCGAAGCCGCTGTTGTCAGGGAACAGGTGGAGGTGGTCGGGCCTGATGGCGAGGTGCTCATATCCTGGGACAAGTACTTCGCGCTTGATCGCAAGACCGCGCTGAACCTGCCGGGTCACAACAGCGACCGTGACCGTGAGGGCTTCTACGTCATGCTCCCCATGGGGGCCGAGCAGGTTACCTACGAGATGTGGGACGATGACACTGAGCTCACCGGCGACGCGGTATTCATCAACGAGGAAACCCGCGACGGAAACGATTTCAAGGACGTTACGGTATACGTCTATGAGGCCGAGGGCGACCTGGAACCGATGGTGGAACCACCGCTGGGCCTCCCGGGTCAGCTATCGGGAAAGGAAATAAAGGCGATCCTGGGCGACCCCACCATAAACCTGGCCGACGACACCATGCTCCCCATCGAGTACCTGAAGCAGGCCAGAGTGACTATCGTTGCCGAGCCCCGCACCGGCGCTATCGTTGACCTTCCCGCCTACCACGAGGAGTACTACGTCAACGCCGGACTCCCCGGACAGCCAGCCAATAACATCCTTATGGGAGTGCTCGATTACAAGCAGACACCCGAGAGCGTGGCATCTGTCATTGACGATAGCGCGAGGTACTTTGCGCTCCTCGACCTGGTCACAATGTGGCTGCCGCTGATGCTCCTGGTTGTGGGTCTCATGATGATTATCGTGGGCGTTCTGCTGGGGGTAAGGAAGCAACGCGCGGATATTGGTATCGAGTCTTAAACCTCGCACAGCCAGTAATTGCAGGATGGTGACACGCACCAAACGCAAAGCTGTGGGAGTCGTCTCGCTTGTAGAGTCGGCATCTTGCCGGCATAGGGACCGCCCCTTTTGACGCACTGGTGCCTGTCACCAGTGCGTCATTCTCGCCCCGGGCTGTTGCATAACAGACAACGCTTGGGTATGTGTTGCAACGGCAACGGCCCGGGGGTGTCAAGGTTTGTCTGGCGTTGTCGCTTATCAGACAGGGGCCAGGCCCGCTGTTGCATTACGGAGTTGGACTTGGGTGGAGAAACGAACGGCAACAGCCCGGGCCAGGCCCCGTTGGAGTGTCGTGGTGGAGCTGGCGAGATTCGAACTCGCGACTTCTTCCCTGCCAAGGAAGCGCTCTCCCCCTGAGCTACAGCCCCACGGTCTACCCTGGGTCAATGTATGATACCGGTTACCGCGGCCTGCCTCAAGTGCTGACCTTGCCGCGCCAGTCAACGGGCGGCGCGTCTTGCCAGAGCCGCTCGAGATCGTAGAACGACCTCTCTTCTTCCCGGAATATGTGTATCACGACATCGACGTAATCCAGGATTATCCAGCCGCCGTACTTCTCGCCCTCTCGCCTGGCAGGCCTTGACCCGTTTTCCCTCAGTTTCTCCTGGACGGAGTCCATTATTCGTCGGACCTGCCGGTCGGAGTTCCCACTGGCGATGACGAAGTAATCGGTTATTCCAAGAGCCTTACGCATGTCCATTACCCGGACGTCTACCGCTTTCCTGTCGTCGGCGGCCCGAGCCGCGTCAATGGCGATCAGCTCGGGTGTCAGCAAGGGCCACGCCCCGGTGTTGTCCCTATTTCCGCTTTTCTGCTCCGGTAAGCAACTTGATTGAAAACGAGTCCGCTCATCTATTTGCTCGCGTAATCCTTTCCCACAATTACGGTAATGTCCGACATGTCATGGACCTGAGGATGCGACTCTATCCGCCCTACCTCCAACTCGTTCTGCAGCTTCTCAGCCGCCGCTATTATATCCCTGTCCTCCGAATAGATGATTATGACAGTCTCAGGGTAATCAAAGTTGTTGGCGTTGGCGCTGCTTACCACCTCGAAGCTGTTCATGTCTATGGCTGCGGCGACATTCTCCCCGATGCCCGGCACCCCGCACCCGTTCAAGACCTCGAGCCGAACCCTCTCAAAGGATGTCCTGTTGCTCGGGGACTTCAAGTACTTCTTGACAAACTGCTCCAGCTTGTCGTTGTCAACCCTGTGGACCACCGTCTTCTCGTAGCGGAACTCTTTCACCGGTAGTGTCCCCTGTAGAAGTTTGTTTCCCTCCAGTAACGAGAAGGCCTGCCACATCCCCGCCAGTTCCGCGTTGGAGGCGTCGGTGTCGAACAGGTTGGCGTTCTTTTTTGTGAGCGGTTCTATATCGCCGAAGATATCTCTCGACCTTTTCAGAAGCACCGGCGCGAACCCTTTCTGCCTGGCTATCAATTCAAGCTTCTTCCCTGCTTCAGAGTACGTCAAGTATGAGGCAAGGATATTGCCGGACAGCTTCTGCTCGCCCGGTTTGAGGTCCACGGTAACATCCAGGCTCTCGTCCTTGTACGACAGCTTACTCGGCACGTCAACGGTGAACGAGTCACTGATCTGGTTCAGCACGATCCTCAGGTCACGATCCGTGCACATCACGTATCTATCGATCTCAATCCCCAGCAGGTTTTCCACCGTAACCAGCGTCATGCTGATGCGTTCCTCGTCGAGTTCGACCAGGTTGGACAACTGGTCCATGCCTATCCCCGGCACGTTCACCATGAGGTCGTTAGGGAAGTAGGCAAGGCTACCGCTCTCATCGCTCGAGTCGTACGACGCCAGGATGATGGTGCTTAGCTGGGTTTGCTCGCTGAACTGCTTGGTTACAGCGATCAGGTAGTTGGCGGTCTCCTTGCCTTCGGGGAGAAAATCCCCCGGCTCCAGGGCGACCTGCTCCTCGAACGGCCAGACGGATTTTATCTTCCTGCCCATCCACTGAAAGCCGTCTTCGGTGCTCTCCCACGCTGTGCTTACGTAAGGGACTTCAACCCACTTGCCCAGGATCACAAACGCCGCCACCAGCACGACTATCAGCAGCAACCAACGCCACCATTTCCTCTTCCTGCCCTTCTGGTCAAGGCGTTTCCTGGTCCTGTAACCTACGTAGTCCTGCAATGTCCCTCTTTCCCGAGCCCCCTCCCCGGAGCCCGTCCGCGCCCATCTTCTCACCTATATTATTACCGCGAGGCGCGGCGTTTACCTTTTCTTGTAAAGTCCTTTATCGATTATGTACGACCAGACCGACTCGGGAACCAGGTACCTGAACGGCCGGCCTCCAGCCACCCTTTCCCTTATATCGGTCGAAGATATGTCCAGCGCCGGCATTCTCATCTCGAGCACGTTTTTTTCGGGCAACCTTCCGCGGCTGTCCAACTCCGGAAGAGCCTGGTAGATGTTCTCCAGCGAGTAACCCGGCCTGTTGGCAGCGATGAACTTGCTTTGATCGAGCAGTTCCACCGGTTCCTTCCAGGTCAGTATCTCCAGCAGGGCGTCCGCCCCGATCACGAAATACAGCTTGGTGTCCTCACCGTGGATGCGGTGCAACTCGTGGAGAGTGTCCACCGTGTAGGATAATCCTTCTCTCTCTATCTCCATGTCCGAGACAGAGAGTTTCTCGTTCCCCTCGATGGCAAACCGTACCATCCTCAGGCGCTCCACCGGCGGCGAGCGGGAGGCGTCCGTCTTGTGTGGTGGGCGGGCGGAAGGAATGAAAACGACATGGTCGAGGCCGAACTGGCTCATTGCCTCTTCCACCATAACCAGGTGACCGATATGAACGGGGTCAAACGTCCCACCCATTACACCTAGTTTCAATCTCTCTCTCCCCTTCTGCTCTCTCCCCCTCGTAGTGACGCCCCGAGCTCACTCTCGAGCCCGGCGATTATGCTATCCAGCTCACTGTGCGCCTGCCGGTCGGTCAACGTCCCTTCGCCGGACCCGAACTCAAGCGCGAAGGCCAGGCTCTTCTTGCCGGACGGTATCTGTGGACCCGTGTAGACGTCGAAAATCCGAACCGATTTGAGGTACTCTCCACTCCGGTTCCATATCTCGTCGGTTACACGCGCCGCCTCCGTCCCCTCGTCCACCACCAGGGCTATATCCACCTTTACAGTGGGAAATCGTCCAACCGGACGGTACGGAAGCTGCTCCGTGGCCGACTCCAGGAGCCCGCTTATGGCGATCTCGCCCACATAGAACTCGCCCTCAAGGCCGAAACCCTCGGCCACCTTCTGGTGCAACCTCCCGATATGTCCCAGCACGCGGTCATTAAGTTCAACCCTTGCCGTGTATCCCGGCGCGAGGTACGGCCGGTCTTCCGGCTTGAAACCGAGCGTCACGCCCAGGCCCGCGGCAACGCTCTCAAACGCACCCTTGATGTCGTAGAAATCCACCGGCTCGCCCTGCTCCGACCAGTTGGGAAGGCCCCTCCTCCCACACAACAGTATCCCGATGCTCTCCACCTCGTCAGGCAGCCGGTCGGGCTCGCCCGCAAGGTAGACCCTGCCTCTCTCAAAAAGGGCCAGGTCCATATTGCCCCTGTTCACATTGTTGGACGCAACCCTGAGAAGGCCGGGCATCAGGGTGGTGCGCATAACCTCGCCGGTTCCCGCCAGGGGGTTCATTATCTCAACCGTTCGGCGCATGCCGTCTTCGGGCGGCAGCAACAACCGGTCGAGGTCCTCTTTGAATATCAAGCTATGGGTAATTGCCTCAGATAGCCCGTTCGTAAGTAACACCTGGTAGATGTCCGCTTCGAGTTTCTGTTCCCGGGAAAGTCCGGCTTCCAGGCCGTATCCCCCCGGCAGCTCCCCCGGAATCCTGTCGTATCCGTAGATCCTGGCGATCTCCTCGATCAGGTCTATCTCCCTTTCCAGGTCCCCTCTGAACGTCGGCACTTTTACCCGCAAAACGCCTTTGCCTTCAACCTCCGCCTCCAGGCTCTCCAGAATTCCCACCATCGTTTCGGTGGTAACATCCGAGCCCAACACCTGGTTGACCCTCTCGGGCCTCAGGTCGATCGTGACCGGTGTTACCGCCTCGGGGAAGACATCGATCTCGCCCACGGCGCATGTCCCGCCGGTCAACGATTCCACCAGGTACGCGGCCCGCCTTGCGGCGAACATAGTAGCCGAGGGATCTGTTCCCCTCTCGAAGCGGCTCGAGGCCTCGGTCCTGATACCCAGGCGTTTCGAGGTCAACATGATTGACGTTGGGTCAAAGTAGGCCGATTCAATGAGGATGCTGGTGGTGCTCCCGGTCACCTCTGAGTACTCGCCCCCGATGATCCCCGCCAGTGCGACCGCCCGGGACACATCCGCTATCACCAGGGACCGGTCATCGAGTTGTCGATCGACACCATCCAGGGTCGTCAACACCTCTCCGTGCCTGGCCAGTCTGACCACCACCGTCCCTTCGTCCAGTAGCCCCAGGTCGAACGCGTGCAGCGGCTGGCCCAGTTCCAGCAGGACATAGTTGGTCACGTCCACTATGTTGTTGATGGGCCTGAGCCCGGCGGCCATTAGCCTTCTCTGCATCCACTGGACGCCAGGCGCTATCTTAACGCCTGTTACTACCCGGGCGGAGTACCGGGGGCACCCCTTGACGTCCTTGATGAAGACCTTCGCCAGATTTTCTATCGGTCCCCCCGCTTCCTCGAAGGGATCCTCCGGCATCTTCAGGTCTGTCCCGGTAAGCGCTGCCACCTCACGCGCCACACCTACCATCGACATGCAATCCGGTCGGTTGGGAGTCACCTCGAGTTCCAGTATCACGTCCTGAAGCGGCAGAAGGTCATGAAGGTCCATGCCCACCTCTGATTCCGGTTCAATCTCGAGCACGGTTGAACGGTCCTCGCTTATTCCCAGTTCCGCGCCGCTGCAAAGCATGCCGTCGCTTTTCACTCCCCTTATGTCCGCTCGCCTTAACTCCTTATCGGACACCACCGGAAGGCGGGCTCCCGGGATGGCTAGAGCGTACTTGACGCCCTCCCGGAGGTTTGGCGCCCCGCAAACTATCTCCCGTACCACCGTGCCGTCCTCTACCTGGACCACTTTGAGGTCGTCGGCGTCGGGGTGCGGGCCCACCTGCACCACCCTTCCGACCACGATGCCGCTGACCCCCTCTCCCATCCTGATAACCCGGTCCACCGCGGTACCGGACATCGAGAGCATGTCCGCCAGCTCCTCCGGCGGCATGCCTACCTCTACGTACTCACTCAGCCACTCCAGTGATACCCTCAACTTCCGCTCTCCTTGAAGTTAGAATTGGCTCTGGAACCGGATATCGTTGTCAAAAAACGTCCTGATATCGTTAATGCCATACTTCATCATCGCTATCCGCTCTATTCCCATTCCGAACGCGAACCCGGTGTGCTCCTCAGGGTCATACCCAATGTTTGTGAACACGTTAGGGTCAATCATCCCGCACCCGAGTATCTCCAGCCACCCGACACCCTTGCATAACTGACATCCCCGCCCTTCACAGGCAAAGCAGGACACGTCTACCTCCGCGCTGGGCTCGGTAAACGGGAAGAAGTGGGGGCGGAACCTGACATCCCTCTTCGTGCCGAAAAGTTTTCTGGCAAACACCTCCAGCGTACCTTTGAGGTGGCCCATGCTTATTCCACGGTCTACCGCGAACCCCTCGACCTGGTGGAACACCGCGGAGTGAGTCGCGTCTATCTCATCCCTCCGGTACGCTTTGCCCGGGCTTATCACGAACAGGGGCGGCTCACGTGATTCCATTACCCTTACCTGCACCGGTGAGGTGTGGGTTCTGAGCAAGATATCTCCGGGGTTGTCCTTCTCCGGATCCTCACGCCTTACGTAGAGAGTATCCTGTAGTGACCTCGCGGGGTGATACGGCGGCTGGTTCAACGCCTCGAAGTTGTAGTAGTCGAGCTCGACATCCGGCCCGGTTTCAACACGGTACCCCAACCCGATGAAGATGGATATGACCTCTTCGATGACGCTGGTCAACAGGTGCCTGTGCCCGGCCCTCTTCATGCGCCCCGGCAACGAGACGTCGGTCACCCGGCCCTTCGGTATATCGCCGGACCTGGCGGCGGACAAAGATTCGCCTTTCTCCTCGAGAAGCCTGGTAATCAGCTTGAGCAGTTCGTTCCCTATCCGCCCGACCGCCCTCTTTTCGTCGGTCGGCAGGTCTGAGAGCCCCTTGAATATTCCCGGTATCTTGCCCTTCTTGCCCAGCATACTCACCCGTGCGGACTCCACTTCCGGGGCGGCACCACAGTTATCGACAACGGCCAGGCACTCGTTCACCAGGGATTCCATCTCTGGCCTGCCGGAGGTCAGTTCCATGAGTCTTTCTCTGTCATTATCCATGCCGGCGTCTCCTGTTCACCGTTCCCGCCCCCCCTGCTCCCCCCCCCTCATCTTGAGGGGAGGTTCTCAACCTCCCCGGAGGGCGACAGGGACCCCCCCCATCCCGGCCTTCCCCCCCGGTGGGGGGAAGGAGCGGAGGCGCCCCTCAAGGGGACGTCGCTTACCCCCGCTGCCTTATCGCCTCGAACAGCACTACCGCCGCGGCCGAGGCGACGTTTATCGATTCCGCTCTGCCAGGCATCTCAATATAGACGGTGCCGTCCAGAAGTACCCGGTCCTCCTCCGCGATGCCGAAAGCTTCATTCCCCACCACTACAGCGCACGGTCCGGTCAAGTCCGCCTCCAGGTAACAAGTCTCACCCCTGGGATCCAACCCCAGCATCATCGCGCCCAGTCCATCCAGTGCTCGCCGAATTTCGGGCGCCTCCATGTTTCTTACGCATGGCAGGTGGAAATGCGCCCCCGCGGCCGAGCGAACCACCTTGGGGTTGTACATATCGGCACATCCCGGCGTCATCAGGAAACCATCGGTCCCGGCGGCGTCAGCTATCCTCATCAAAGCCCCCAGGTTACCGGGATCCCTCACCTGGTCGGCGATCAATAGCAGCGATAACTCATCCCCATCGATCTCGCTGAAAGACACATCGACCTGCTCCATAACCCCTATGATACCCTGCGATGTGACCACGCCGGATATCCAATCCATCAACTGATCGCTAACCTCAAACGAGGAAACGTCCTTGTCCTGCATACTTCTGACGAGGTCGGCGTCACCGGACCTCGACGTAACGAACACCAACTCCCCAATGGTGACTCCAGCGCCCACCGCTTCATGGAGCAAGCTTACTCCCTCCACCAAGAAAAGGCCGTTCTCGTCCCGGTAGGAGCGTCGTCGGAATTTCCTCATCCGCTTGGCGAGATCGTTACTTCTGCTGGAGATAAGACCGGTCATGGAACTCGTGCTCCCGGGGGTTCCGGTCAACCGGATTTATCCTCCCCTCCGGCAATGGCCACCAGCCGCCCAAAAGCCTGTGGGTCATTGACCGCAAGGTCTGCCAGTATCTTCCGGTCTACGCCGACACCGGCGTCCTTCAGGCCGCTGATAAACCGGCTGTAAGACATCCCGTTCTCACGCGCGGCGGCATTAATACGGGTTATCCAAAGCCTGCGGAACTCACCCTTGCGGGCACGCCTGTCCCTGTACGCGTACTGAAGCGAGTGCATCACTTGCTCGTTCGCCGACTTGTAACATTTACTCCTGGCCCCCCGGTAACCCCGGGCCATCTTCAGTACTTTCTTCCTGCGCTTCCTGGTCGCTACGGAATTCCTGGTGCGCGGCATCGCTATCAACCCTTCCTGTGAAACACCGCATCCTGCTCGAGTACACGGTATCAGCGTCGCGGTAAAATTACCTCTCTATACCTTTCCCCAGCACCTTTCGTATGTTGGGGGCATCCGCCGGTGATACGTCAGTCTCGCGCTCGAGGCTACGCTTCCGTTTCGCGCTCTTGCCGGTAAACAGGTGTCCGTCGTAGGCCTTCTTTCTCCTCAATTTTCCAGTACCGATCACACGGAACCTCTTAGCCGCGCCCCTGTGGGTCTTCATCTTAGGCACTCCTGTTACCCCTTCCCGGAATCGCCGGCGATGGGATTAAACACCATCGTCATGTTTCGTCCGTCAAGCCTCGGCTTCGACTCGACATCCGCCAGGTCTTCCACATCCGCGGCAAGCCGGTTCAGCAGCTTCAGGCCCAGCTCGGTGTGGGTCATCTCACGACCCCTGAACATGATAGTCACCTTGACCTTGTTCCCTTGTTTCAGGAACCTTACCACGTGCTTCTTCTTGGTCTCGTAATCGTGAACGTCGATCTTCGGCCTCATCTTCATCTCTTTAACGACTATCACGTTCTGCTTCTTGCGGGCCGCTTTCTCCTTCTGCTCCTGCTCGTAGCAGAACTTGCCGTAATCCATGATCTTGCATACCGGCGGATTCGCCTGTGCCGCCACCTCCACCAGATCCAGGTCCATATCCAACGCTATCTTCTGAGCTTCGTCTATCTCCTTGATCCCCAGTTGCTCTCCGTCATCCGATATGAGCCTTACCTGGGGGCACCGTATCCTCTCATTTATCTTGTGGTTTCTCGTTATAACTACCCCTCCTTAGCCGAAAACAACACAAAAACAGGTGGCTTAATGCCACCCTGACTATCCGAATGGATAACCCTGCCGGCAACCCCGACATCAAACCCCAATCCCGTTAGCACCCCAGGGTGAGGAGCGGCATTCCCTACGCTCCTTCTTCTCTGATTTTCGCTTAGTATAGCGAAACCGCCTATCGCTGTCTATCGCAGTTCAGAGTGACATCTCCCAGGGGTGAGCGGTTATGGTAACCTATAGAGTATGAAAGGCGGAAGTGATTATGCTCCAGTTGAGGCCGAAGGTCCTGGTGGCCGATGATGATCATAACTTGAGGCAGTTGCTGGTTGAGATACTGCCAAAGCATAAGTACGAGGTCTACCAGGCCGCCGACGGCAAGGAGGCCTGGGAAACTGTCAAGAACCTGAGGCCCGATATCGTTCTGCTGGATATTATGATGCCCGGCATCGACGGCATCGATATCTGTAAGATGATGCGCGAGAACCCCCAGACCCGTAACATACCGGTAATCATGTTGACCGCCAAAGCCCAGTTGAAGGACAAGCTACAGGGAATCGATTCCGGGGCCGACGATTATATAACCAAGCCGTTCGACCCCCTGGAGCTCCAGGCGCGAATCGAAATGCACCTCAGACGTTACATCAGGGAAAGCGACATGAGCCCGATCACCGAGCTTCCCGGCAACAAAGCCATCGAGGAAGCGCTCCTCGCAAGAGTCGAGTCCGGTGAGAAGTTTGCCTTCTGCTACGTAGACCTTGACGATTTCAAAGCCTATAACGATTACTACGGCTTCCTGGCCGGCAGCGAGGTCATCCGGGCCACCGGCGAACTGCTCAGGAACGCCGTAGCCAGTTGCGGGGGCGATAACGACTTCCTCGGACACGTCGGGGGTGACGACTACATAATCCTTACCTCGATAGAGAACGCGGAACCGATATCCAAGGAGATTATCCGGGTTTTCGATGAAATGATCCCGACCTACTACCAGGAAAAGGACCTGGAGAAAGGGCATATCGTCTCAGTGGACCGGCGCGGTTACGTGATGAAATTCCCGATAATGAGCATCTCCATATCCATTGTGCACAACCAGAACCGCACGTTCGCCGGCCCGACCCAGATTGGAAGGATCGCCGCGGAACTGAAGAAGTACGCCAAGGAACTCGAGGGAAGCGTCTACGTCTTCGACCGAAGGAAAACTTAGGTGCCCCGTTCCATGGATACGGTTAAGCACCGAGAGCGTCGAAGCGCCGCTCCGGCAAGGCGCGCGACCGAGTCGTACTCTTGGAGTACATCGAGGGAGCGGAACGCAGCCGGAGTGGATGCAGCGGCGTTCGAATGCCAGCGTATCTATTGAACGGGGCACTAATGGAACAACAAATTCGCTCCCACATGCTCAACACTGATCCAGCGTTATGAGTTTCCGCCGGCTAACCGGTAAGCGGGGATTATCCAGGCCTCACGGAGACCCGGAGAGGGTCGAAGTGGTGCGACTTCTCTTCGTCAGTGCCAAGCCGGGCCTTCAAATACTCCTGGTATTGACGTTTATCGCTACACTCGGCTACTGGCTGGCCAGCAACGGGCTTTCCGAACCCTGGGTGCTCTTCGCGGTGACAGGCTCATTTCTGGCAGTGGTGGTCGGCAACCATTTCTTCCCTTTCCGGAAATACCGTCCTTATACGTTCTTCATGTTGCTCTGCGCCAACCTGGTGCTGATATCCGGCATCGTCTATCTCACCGGTAACAGGAACAGTCTCCTGCTCTTCCTTTTTTTCACCGTACCGATCTTCTCCGCCGCTTACTACAGTTATCCCGGCACGTTGTTGATGTCCGCGCTCGCCGCGGTCGCCCTCTTCCTGCCGTTCGTGGGTAGTGACATGGATTCCCTCCTGGTCGTGTCCCTCTCCATCTACGCAACCGCCCTTCTGCTGGTGGGGTTCCTTTCCTGCTACATAGTAGAAGGTGAAAAGATGTATGCGCGTGATTCCAGCGAGTACCGACAACTCCTGGAAGTTTCACGTGACAAGGAACGGGATATCACCATCATCTACGACCTCAGCCGAAGGTTTTCCTACACCCTGGACCTGGACACCGTCCTCAAGACAACCGCGGCCCTCTCACGCAAGATGCTGTCCTCGGAAGGCGCCCTGGTCTATCTCATCGAGGACGGTGAGGCGATCTTGAAGGCGGCGATTGGCGCGTTGCCGTTCACTGATATCGGTGCGGTCGAGTTTCCCAGTAGAGGAGAATGGCCCAGGCAACTGGCGAGTGGCAACAACGTCATCGCGGAGAAGGTCGATCTCGAATGGCTTCCGTTACCGAACCGGGAGTCGGATAGCCAGTATAGCGTAGCCGCAGTGCCGCTTTTCATAGGCGGTGATATCGCTGGGTTTCTCATGTGCTTTTCCCCCGCCAACAGAGGGTTCAGAGAGTTCCACCTGGAGATACTGTCCACGCTTGCCAGCCAGGCCGCGGTTGCCATGGAGAAAGCCCGCCTGTATACACGTACGCTGTCTGACAAGATGAAGTTGGAAACTATCCTTAACGCCCTTCGCGACGGACTCCTGGTCACCAACTCCCGGGGAGTGCTGCTACAGGCCAATCCTGTTGCTGAGCGGATACTCGACTTCGATGAATCCGCCATAGGCAAAGGGTTGCTGGAAACCCTCGACTCGACGGTAAAAGACTCGGACCTTGGCAAGTACTCGCTGGCCGAAGCCCTGGCAGCGGCGCTTGACGGAAAGACGATCTTTGGCGAGATGACCGTCGGCGGCGGCGCTCCCTCCACAGTGCAATCGCAGTTCATCCCTTTGAAGGACCACCTCAACTTGGTCTCCGGGGTGGTTCTCTTCCTCCACGACATCACAGAGTTGAAACGGGTGGACGAGATGAAGTCGAACTTCGTCTCTAACGTGTCACACGAGCTTCGTACTCCCCTTACCAGCATCCTCGGCTTCGCCAGCCTCATGCTGGCGGGCAGGGCCGGCCCCCTTAGCCATCAGCAGAAGGAGTACCTGAGCGTTGTCAAGAAGCAGGCGGCAAACCTCTCCGACATGATCGAGAACCTGCTTGACCTTTCACGCATCCAGGCCAGGGGGATTCACGCCAGCATTGATGAAGTAGACCTCCACGATGTTGTTAGATCGGTCGAAGCGCACTTCAATAAGGCCGTCGATGAAAAGGGAGTAAGACTCGAATCGAAGATGCCGGTGGATTCTCCCACAATCGCCGCCAGCAGTTCCCGCATCTTCCAGGTTATCTCCAACCTGGTGGGGAACGCCATCAAGTTCACCCCAAGAGGAGGACACATCGAGATATCAGCCCTCCCCTACGGTTCTTTAGTCCAGGTCCAGGTCACCGACAACGGCACCGGCATCCCGCTGTCGTCTCAGCCGCACATATTCGACAGGTTCTACCAGGCCCGCTCCGGTGACAGCGAAGAACAGGAGGGATTCGGTCTCGGCCTTGCCATCTGCAGGGAGATCGTTGAACTCCACGGCGGTAGTATCTGGGTCGAAAGCGATCCGGGCCGCGGCAGCACTTTCTACTTCACCGTACCGATATTCACTTAATACAGTGGGGTCAGCGCCTTCCAGCGGTGGCCAAGAGTAGACGTTACGGCCAGAAGGCCTGACCCCTTTCTGTCAGACAAGCGGCGGTCAGACAAGAACCCCATCCCCGGGCATGTGACGTTCAAATCTTTCTTAGAACCATGCCTCACAATGCATATGCCCAGGGGCGTGTCCTCTCCCTCCCCAAAACGCACGTTAGGGGCCTGGCCCCTAACGTGCAAAACGCAACAATGGTGCCAGGCACCAGACGTGCACTATGCAACAGCCCGGGGAAAGTCAGATTCTCAACCAGGGTGAGTCGAACGATATTTCCTTTTCGGCGGACTCTTGTTTCTCGGGAAATTCGCCCTTCCTCAGCACTTCCAGGAACGCCTTCACCACGACCGGGTCGAACTGAGTTCCCGCGTTGACATCAAGCTCCTTGATGGCCTCCGATATCGGCAGCGCTTTCCTGTACGGCCTGTCCGACATCATCGCCTCGTAGGAGTCCGCCACCGAGAGTATCCTGGCCCCCAACGGTATCTCGTCCCCCCGCAGGCCGTCGGGGTACCCTTTGCCGTCATAACGTTCGTGGTGGTGAAGTATTATCAACCGGGGCTCCTGGAGGAACGTTACCGGCTCGATTATTGAATCGCCCAACTGGGGATGGGTCTTGACGTGAAGAAACTCCTCCTCACTCAAGGCTCCCGGCTTGTTAAGTACCTTGCGGGCAATCCCTATCTTGCCGATGTCGTGAAGGGCCGCGGCGTACTTTATGTTTCGCAACTCCCACTCTGAGAGTTCCATCTGCATTGCGATCGCCATGGAGTACTCGGTAACCTTCTCGCTGTGGCCATAGGTGTAAGGGTCCTTGACCTCAATAGCGCGAGCCAGCGCTTTCACCGTGGAGAAATAGCTCATCTCCAGGTCCTCGTACAGGGACGCGTTCTCCATGGCAACCGCTGCCTGGCCGGCGATCGCCTCCACCAGGTTCAGGTCCTCGGACTCCAGATCGTGACGGTCCCTTGAGTAGAACAAGACCATTATTCCCTGAACTTTGTCCCTCAAATAAACCGGCACCAGCAACACCGACCTGGTCCCGGTCTCCCTTATCCGGTCTTCGGGAATGAACGGGCACATCACGGGATCAGATATGACCAACTGGTGCTTCTCAAGGAGCAACTCCGCCTCCTCGTCCACCAGGTCCTGCGACATCACGCCTTCGCCTAACTCGGTCTCCCACTCGGAGTTTGGAAAAAGCCCGAACGTCGCGGTCGGATAATAGCGGTTCTCCTCCCCGCGGCAGGTATAGACGGAACACTTTCCCACCTCGCACACGTCAGCGGTGATCTGTACCAGCCGGGACAGCAGAGTATCGATATCAAGGGTGGTCGTCACCAGCCGGGATACCTCCAGCAGGGCCATGGTTTCCTTTATCTTCCTCTGCTCGCTCCCGTGAAGCCGCGCGTTCTCCATTGCGCCGGCAACCTTGTTGGCAAACCTCATCGCCAGGTTAATCGTATCCGGTGTGAACATCTCGGGCCTGTCCATGTTGTCCAGCAGCATTATCCCAAGGTTACGGTCCCTTACCATCAGGGGCACCAGTAGTATCGCCCTGGTCTTCATCTTTTTCATGATAGACGCGGTACAAGGTTTCGACCTTGGATGCCCCTCGACAAGGACCGCCTCCCTGTGGTGTGCCAGTTGCTCCACCAGGTGGTCATCGAGGTTCAACTTGGAATCACCGAAGACCCGCTCGTGTGCGAAGTTCGAGGCCTCCAGGTGCAGTTCGTTTGTCATGAGGTCCCTGGAGAAGAAGGCACACCTTCCCGAATCAATCAAATCCAGTGCCTTCTTCACCGCCGAAAGCATGAGAGTGCCGAAGTCCAGGGTAGCCGCGAGGTTGCTGGGGAACTTGTCGATCTCCTCCTGGTAGGAGTGGTAAAACCTGATGACCTCGTCACGGGTCTGGGTGTACGACTGTGCCCTTATCGGTTCGGCATCCTGCAGGAGTTCATCAACAAGCATGATCGCGCCCAGCGCCACTCCCGCCTGCGCCTCGCCGCTCTCCACCATCTCCTCGATTACCCCCATGATAGCGTTCCTGACCGACCGGGGAACGTTCAACACGTCCTTAAGGGCATATCCGTTACGCGCGTGTGAGTAACTCTGGAACGTTTCATTACCCAGGAAATCGGTACTGTCAGCCGTTTCCAGGGCATCCGTTAACGAACTGAGATAACCCTTGAAGTACTTCTTTCGTGTCAACTTCAGGAATGCGTAGAAAGACGATGGAGGCGCCTCCTGCTCGGTTATCCGGCTAAGGATCTCCGAGTGCTTTCCCCCGATGACTTCCAGCGCGAACTTTTTCCCCTCGCGCCTCCTGGCGTTTAACCCCACCAAACCACCTCTATAGTCGGTATCAACCGCATACTATTATAGCACCGTTGCCGTGTATTACTTCTGCGGCAGAGATGAAACCAGGTTGGCCATCTCGATAGCGGTGAGCGCCGCCTGCCATCCCTTGTTTCCGGCCTTTGCCCCTGCGCGGTCTACCGCCTGCTCAAGAGTGTCCGCGGTAATGATTCCAAAAGTCACCGGCAAGCCGCTGTCCAGCCCAACCCTGGCTACTCCCTTTGACACCTCCGCCGCCACGTAATCAAAGTGAGGCGTGTTCCCCCTGATTACAACCCCAAGGCAGATAACGGCGTCATACTTCCCGGAAGAGGCCATCTTCCCCGCGACCAGCGGTATCTCGAACGACCCCGGGACCCAGGCGATATCCACATTCTCGTCCGCCACCTCGTGCCGCTTGAGTGAGTCGATCGCCCCCGAGAGAAGGTTCTTGCTTATAAACTCGTTGAACCGGCTTACGACTATCGCGAACTTTAGATCCCGGCCGACCAGCTTACCTTCGAACGTGCCCATCTCGCGTACCTCCTGATTGTCCGTCGATCCTTACTCTTCTACTTAGTACCTCATTCCAGGTCCAGTATATGGTTCATCTTCTCCTTCTTGGCCGTCAGGTACCTCAGGTTCTCCTTACAGGGCTTCACCTGGATGGGCACCCGCTCGATAACCGATAGACCGTACCCCTCCAACCCGACCCTCTTCGCCGGATTGTTGGTAAGCAGTCTCATGGAGGTGATCCCCAGGTTCCGTAGTATCTGCGCCCCGGTGCCGTAGTCACGCGCGTCCGCCGGGAGGCCCAGCTCCAGGTTCGCTTCCACTGTGTCCAGCCCCTCGTCCTGTAACTGGTATGCCTGCAGCTTATGGGCAAGGCCTATGCCCCTTCCCTCGTGGCCGAGCATGTACAGAAAAACGCCCCGGCCTTCTTCTTCGATGGCCCTCAGCGCGTCCTCTACCTGGTTTCCGCAGTCACACCTCTTCGAGCCGAACACATCTCCGGTCAGGCACTCGGAATGCACCCTGACCAGCACGTCCTTCTTGCCCCTGACGTCGCCTTTGACCAGCGCCAGGTGAAACGACGCATCCACCAGGCTCTCGTACCCGATGGCCTTGAAGTCCCCGTTGGCTGTGGGCAGTTCCGCCTCCGAGACCCTCTTGACCAGTTGCTCTTTCTGGACCCGGTACCGTATGAGGTCGGCCACGGTTATCATCTTCAGACCGAACTTCTCGGTAAACTTCTCCAGTTCAGGCACCCGGGCCATGGTCCCGTCCTCGTGCATGATTTCGCAGATCACCCCTGCGGGAAAGTGCCCGGAAAGCCGTGCCAGGTCCACCGCGGCCTCGGTGTGCCCCGCGCGGGTCAGTACGCCCCCCTCCCTCGCCATCAAGGGGAACACGTGCCCCGGCTTGCTTATATCCTCCGAGCGGGTCGAGGGATTGATGACCGCCTGCACCGTCGCGGCCCGATCGTAGGCGGAGATGCCGGTGGTTATCTTGTCCTTGGCGCCGATTGACACGGTAAAGGCCGTGCCCTGGGCGCTGGTGTTCTGCTCCACCATCGCTGGTATATCCAGTTCGTCCAGGCGTTCCTCGACACACGGCATACAGATGAGTCCCCGCCCGTGCTTGCTCATGAAGTTGATGGTCTCAGGCGTTACCATCTGTGCCGAGGAGACCAGGTCCCCCTCGTTCTCCCTGTCCTCATCGTCCACCACCACTATCAGGTGTCCGTCCTTCAGTTCCCTTACCGCTTCCTCAATGCTGTCAAAAGGCATCGATTATCCTCCGTTACCCTCTATAACCGCCCGGCCTACTGTCCCGTCTCATAGGTACGGTGATGCACCGAGGGCGTTCGAATGCCATTGTATTTATGAGATGGGGCACTATAGAAACCCCCCGTCAAGCAGGGCCTTCCCCAGCCCCCCGCGCCCACCGGCGCGCTCCACGAACGATTCCACGTACTTCGCGATGATGTCCACCTCCACGTTGACGCGGGTTCCCGGCCCCGCGTCCCCCAGTGTAGTCTCCTCCAGTGTGTGCTGAACGATGGACACGATAAGACCGTCCTGGTTTGTATCCACCACGGTAAGGCTTATCCCGTCTATCGCCACCGAACCCCTGGGCACGACGTATCTTCGGATTCCTTCCGGAGCGCCTATATCGAACAAGACCGCGTTCGACTCGGTGCGCCGGTTATTGACCGTCCCCACCCCGTCGATGTGCCCGTTGACTATGTGACCTCCCATGCGGTCACCCGCGCGCAGGGCACGCTCCAGGTTCACTTTCGCCCCCGGCACCAGCGCGCCCAGGGTGCTCCGGCGCAGCGTCTCGGGCATGACATCCACCGAGAACCCGTCCCCCCGCAGCTCCACTACGGTCAGGCAAACCCCGGAAACCGATATCGAGTCCCCGACAGAGGCGCCCTCGAGCACCGTTTCGGCCTCCAACTCCAGCACGCCGCTCCCGATGAGCCTTCGCACAGTGCCTTTCTCCTCGATAATCCCGGTGAACACCATCTACCTCCCCGCCGGATACGCGACTACCTTTACGTCGGGCCCGCTCATCGATACCGTGTCTATCCTCAAGCCACCCGCTTCCGCGATGGTGGCACGGCCTGTCTCCCCGATGGGTCCGGGCGCCTCGCTCCCACCGATTATCATGGGAGCGTAGTAAAACACCAGCCGGTCAACCAGGCCATGTTCCCACACCGCTGACGCAATCCCCGGGCCACCCTCGACCATCAAGCTGGTGATGTCACGGCCCGCCAGCAGTTTCAGCAGCGCCCGCAGGTCAACGCTTCCGTCACTCCCAACGCGCACCACCTCGACCCCCCTGGCCTCCAGCGCCTCCACGCTCTCCACCGGCGCGTTACCTGCGACCGCCACCAGCGTGGGCGTCTCGCTCACATCGGCCACGCGGCTTTGAACCGGAGTCCTGGCCCCGCTGTCCGCAACCACCCGGAGCGGAGCCCCCTTATACCCGCCCATCCTCACCGTTAGCCTGGGGTCGTCTGAGAGCACCGTCCCGATTCCTACCATCACCGCGTCGTTCTCCGACCTCATCCGGTGAACGTCCTCTCTCGACTCCTCTGAGGTTATCCACGTAGAGTCACCGGTCCGGGTGGCCACTTTGCCGTCCAAACTCATCGCCATCTTCAACGTCACGAACGGGAAACCCGCCTCCACCCATTTCAGGTACGCCTCGTTCTGCCGTCGGGCTTCGTCCTCCAGAACCCCGGTCTCCACATCCACCCCGCGCTCGGTAAGAAACCTCTCCCCTCCCCCGCTTACCAGCGGGTTCGGGTCGCGCAGCGCCATAACTACCCTGGCAATCTCCGCCTCCACCAAACGTGCCGCGCAGGGGGGCGTGCGGCCGGTGTGGTTGCACGGCTCCAGGGTTACGTACATGGTGGCGCCCGTGGCTTTACCACCGGCGTCCTCTATCGCATTCACCTCCGCGTGGGGGGCTCCGGCCACCTGGTGGTACCCCTCCCCTATCACCCGACCTTCAGACACGATGACGGCGCCCACCAGCGGGTTGGGGCTTGTCCGACCCCTGCCCTTCTCAGCAAGCTCAAGCGCCCTGGCCATGTACCGCTCGTCCCGGCCCGTTTCGGCCGTTTTCCCCGTGCCGTCCTCCATCGTCCTCCAATACTCAACTATAATCACCTGCAAAGGGTCATCGGAAAAAAAGAAACGCCGGGAGAACCAGCGCAACAACTCAAAGCGGTTGAGACGTCTTCTCCCATCCGGACTCTCACCGTCGGCCCCGGAATCTCACCGGGTCTGCTCTTTCGAGCTCGCGGGCTATACCGCCGATAGGGATTTCCACCCTTTCCCGAAGACCCTTATTCTGTTGGCTTAATGATACCAGAGGCGCCGGTTCGAAACAATCGAGCACCCCGCTCCACCCCAACGGGGACTGGCCCCGCAGGTGCCGTTGGATTCCCCACCCAAACGGGGTCTGGCCCAGGCTGGTGTCGTTCGATTATTCACTCAAGTCCATCTCCGTAATGCAACAGCGGGCCTGACCCCACTTTTATACACGACAACCCTAAACAAAAACCGGCCATCCCCGGGCTGGTGCCGTTGCAACATCCACCCAAGCGGCGTCTGTTATGCAACAGCCCGGGGCGAAGCAGATGCCGGCAGGTTGCCGGCGCTACAAGGGAGGCCCGATGCAACAGCCCGGGGCGAAGCAGATGCCGGCAGGATGCCCGCTAGGGGACTGCCCCGTCCAGCATGCCACGTATCTCACTGGCGGCCGCCGCGATGTCGTCGCTGCCGAAGATGGATGAACCGACCACCACGGTGTCGGTCCC
>Ga0180015_1000107_pt1 | contig 23370 bp, 16 predicted proteins | sample KR13_S2_MetaG_FD_116508 | JGI IMG/M metagenome (GOLD analysis project Ga0180015, IMG submission 116508) | Groundwater microbial communities from the Olkiluoto Island deep subsurface site, Finland - KR13_S2_MetaG | ecosystem: Environmental > Aquatic > Deep subsurface > Groundwater | place...
CGCAACCTGGGAGCTTGTAGAAGGCTATACTCTTGCAGTGGTGTCTCTCGACACACGAACATCACCACGGCAGGCGTGGCTTTCTCTCAGTAAGGACGGTAAACATCTGGACGACACGGTGTTGGATGAGGGAGAAGTCTATACATATACCGCAAAAAGCCCGAAAGGTGAGTCCGACGTTCCAGTATTTGTGACGTACGTAGATAGCATAGGCACAAGTACAAGTGGTACGGTACCTTGTGGACCAGGGTATCCCTCAGGAGAAAGCTGTGTGAGGGTCGGTCCGGATATAGTTCAGCTCAAATATACATGGTTAATATCGCAGAATGTGGTCGAAATTAAACCAGAAGACAAGTTCGGCGTATTCGAAGTAAAGGAAGCCAATGAAAATTACGTGCTTCTCTACAATACGGACAAGACTAACCTTGACCAGAATACAATTCAGGATACACCCGAAGTAGAGTCAAAAGTTACTGGTGCTACAGTAGCAGCCACACCTGTAAAAACAACACTAACGACTACACCTGCGCCAAAGCAGCCAGGATTTGAGGCGCTGTATGCAATAGCAGGTCTTATTACAGCTACATACTTTGCGCTCAGGAAGAAATATTAAAAAAATATCGTCTTTATCATGCGATTTTCGATATATTTCTACAAATCATGAAACCACCGGGACTCATGATGTTTGGATTGGGTGCGCTATAAATAAAAGTTACTATTTCCACCCCATTGCCATAGAATCCTCATGCACGTACTTCTTTTAATTATCACATAAAGCTATACCGTGTAATCAGTTTAACAAATATTCTGTTGGTTTAGTGTTCTTATGGATGCACGAGAACGCCTATCGTTTGCAGTAACCGACCCCGTTTTGAAAAAGGGGGCATCACGGAGGGTGCATAATTATTCCTAAAGTTCATTGGTTGTTTTGGTTTTTATCGATATATACGGGGGCGGTTATGTTTAGAAAGAAAGAAGTATATGGTAATAGAATAATTCCTATTGATTATTATGTTATCTATTCCGTGCCCTTATGAGTTCCTGCTGCTTCTTTAAAGGCTTCATCTACTAAAAGAAACTTCTCTGCTTCGGCTACCATTGCTGCTCCTATTGACATTCCTATAGTTCCGCCGGCTAGCAGTGAGCTTCCAATTCCCCATTTATATCGAATGGTTATTTGGATGTTTTCATCTGTTTTGTTAAGACTATATTCTACGGTGTATGTCATACCAGATTGCGTAACTTCATAGGATATGAAAGAAGGATAGACTTCATTTTTTAGAATTTGCTTTGGTCTCTTGCCGACGAAGGTTTCGTATAGATTATCTATTGTTGGGTTTTCATATGATTTTTTAATGCTTTTATATATGAATTTCATTGGGGTGTGATGAAGTGTTATTACAGTGCTTTTCTCTCCCATATTTAAAACTCCTTAACCATACATTACGTTTTCAGTATCTACCCATTCCTAATTAAAGTTATCTATTTTTGGCTCTGTGAAACTTGGGTGTGTCTAAAAAAATTGAGGTGTTGAATTTGGGAGTTGGTGAAACGGTAGGTCAAAAGAAAAAAGAAGGAAAAATTAAGTGTGTTTAGAATCTTCTTGTAAAAAATAAAGTCCCAATAAAATTGTGACCGCCCCGACGGTTATGGTCGCTTTAGGATGTTTACGAGCACAATTAATAAGCTTCTCAATACAGATTAATGCAGGGTCTTCCGTTATCTGAGGTGCTGTCCGTTGTGTTGGATTTAGTTTTTCTAAGAAGTTAGGCAATGCTGGTGGTGTTAAAACCTTGGCTAAATATTCCGGATTTCGTATTGTATTATTCATTCTTTCAAGTCTCCTTTACTTTTATTTTGTTTATTTTTATTGTAGTTCTGATGCACATTAATAGTCACGTATCAGTATATATAACTATTTTAAAATATCGTTTAAAGGATTAAGTTATCCTTATAGGGCTGGAGGAATCGTACCCCTCGGAATTGTAATACCTATCCCGAAAAGCAGTTGTTGATAGAAAAGGCTGTTAAAAATCGTCTGATAAATCAATGGGGTTGGAGAATTTGCGGTGGGGAGGAAGTTTTAAGTTGATGAAGCTATCTATCCTGTGCGGGCATTATGAATTTGAAGCACTGCATCATCATCAGCTTAATCTTTTTTGGAATTGGTGTTATCGTTGGGTATATAGGATATTCGACGCTGGGGCAAATATTAAGTTATGTTCCAATTGGTCTGACAATATTAGGGGGGTTTGAAGTGGTAAGTATTCTAAGAGAGTGGTTTAGAGAAAGAACAGAAAAACGCAAAACCCATGCAAAGTTGCTATATCCAGCTCTTCAAGCTCTTGCAAATAAAATAAATTTGGGCAGTTTACCCATTTATTTGCCCATATCGAACGAAAAATGGTCTGAAGAAGCAGATGAGCACATAAAAAGCGGATATTTTAAAGAAGTATGGCAATATAAGATAGAACGTGACAATCTTATTTTAATTTACAATCCCATGGTTCAGGATTTTGCGAAGAGTACAACAGAAAAAATAAAAGCGAAATTAGCTAAAAAAGTTCCTTCTTTAATTGAATGGAATGGAAATGGAAAACCACCAATAAAATATTTTAGCCCAACCTATCTTTCTTTAGACATTGAAAGCGTTGTTTTACAGTCATATAAACAACCTTTCGACATCGACCGATACTGTGTTATCCAGCGAGTAGGAACAGAACCAACCAATGGAGAATATCTTAAAAGTATTCTTGCCGACCAGTATGGTGTTGGTAGATGGAAATTAACCATCAACCGCGACTTTGCTGAAGGCAATAATGAAAGTGAGATGCTTCAAGTTAAACAAATAGTTATAGCTATTTTAAAAGCCGCTCTTATAGGAGAGTCTTTTGTAAAAATAAAAAAATGCTACGAAGACATCAAAAGCAATGACGAACTCTTTGTTAATTCAGTCGAAGTAATCCTTAAAAAAATCGATAACGATATTCCTTTAGAAGGAAAATGTGAACTCTTTGGCTATTGATTCAGCTTTATTTTTCTTATTATTATTTCTATGCAGTCTCCTTTTTGTAGCTGGCATTCTGGATTAACGTCAGCCATTTGTTATCACCTATAACCTCTATTCCGCAGGCTTCCGCAGGGGTCTTACCATCAAGTTCAGATTATCAGCCCCCGTTTTTAGCATCGCAACGGTTATTCTGGTTCAAGATGGTCTGATAGATGCACGAGAACGCCTATCGCACGCAGTCACCCCGTACTTAAGGTACAGGGCTTGATAGCGTTTTTTGCCTATAAGCCTTTCTCATCCGAAGCACAATTCTGTGATGAAATGTACTTCTCTACCACATCCCATCCCTGCCCCACGCTGCCGTGATAGCAGCCAGGAGCCCAGAGATGCTCAGGGCACCATTCCCTTAAGTGCGGGAATTCCTGCCTCAGTATCCTGCTTGACCGTCCCTTTATCTTCTTGGCGATAAAGCTCAGGGAATATTTGGGTGGATACTGGAAGAATATGTGCACATGGTCAGGATTCACAGCCATATCAATTATCTTGATACCCATCTGCGCGCATGTGCTCCTGATTACCGCCTCAGCGATAAAACCCACCTCGCCTGTCAGGATCTTCCCCCGATATTTCGGGGTTATTACCAGATGATCTGTCAGAAGCGACACGGTATGCCTGTCGTGTCTCAGTTCTTTCATCCTGGTCTGTCCGTTCATGTTCAACGGTAGAACTTTTGAATATATAAACAAACGGCAAGCGGTGTGAAACTAATCAACTAATCAGTCGAATATGGTCTTTCTCAATGACAATTTTTACAGCATTTAAAGAGTTATTTATCTAATAGTTCTTTCATTACATTGTTAGGTGAATTTGACATGGAAGATAAAAAGATTAAATGCATTGACTGCCACAAAGATTTCGTTTTCACAGCAGGAGAGCAAGAATTCTTTGAGGAAAGGGGATACAGTACACCTATAAGGTGCAAGGACTGTCGGAGTAAGAAGAAAGCCCAAAAGAGAACCAGTGGCTTCAGTTGATATTGATTAAATTAGCCATGCCCTCATTCGATATAACAGAAAATCGCCCACGCATCAACATATTCAAACTCAATAAGGCATATTATTTCAAACACTTTTTCGATGACCCTGAACTGTTCAGAGAGCTTGAACCTTACTATGAAAAGCAACATTACCGCTTCAAAATGGCAACGGCAGGCGCAAGAAATAAAGTCATGAAACTTCTGGATAGGAAAGGCTTTGATCCAAATATAATTGAAGACGCTGCTCCCTTTACAATAGAAATAGGTAAGTATCAGAATTATGGTGAGCTTCTCAAGAACTCAGTAGATAATTATCTGCTACGGGATAAGTTAGTTCTCGTAATGAAGGACATGGTGTGGGTCGAGCAGGCGGTGGCGATGGGGGCTGCGGTGAGGGGCAGAAACCCGTAATCTCAACTTTTAGGGGAAATGAGTCGGTTCATACTTCGATTTCTTTGATTTCTGAGATCAATGAATGGGCTATAAACCATGTGAGTTTTTGGTATGAGTTCGTACATCTGGCATACGAGTATGAACTCCATGAGTGAGGAAATGCGTATATTCCTAAGGATTAGTAATACCCATAAATATGGCTTGCTAATTTCATTCGTAATGTATTATTGGATATCATGGATTTCAAAGAAATGAAGGAAGCATATGGAAAGTCGGACAATCCAAAATGCGTATATATAAGCAATGCATCCATGCTCCAAAGAAGTAAGGATATGCACAATGTGCATATTAATGAGTTATATGCTAATCGCTGGGATGCGATTTAAAATATTAGAACAATATTAATAACAAGGGACGTTTCTGCAATGATTCACAACCGGATAATAACCGAGAATCAGCTCGATGAATGGGTGCGTGGCAACGCTCTAGAAGCTCAGGGGGTGATTGTTGAGCTAATCTGGCGACTGGTCGCAGCATCATCTCCCAAACCTAAAGAGCGACGGTTCCCGCTCATAGATAGCATGGGACAACCAGGGCCGGACGGTGTGCTTGATACGGATTTCAATTACGATCCATTCGTCCCCCAAGGAAGATCATTCTGGGAGATCGGCACCGGATTAAAGGCAGGTGTCAAAGCAACATCGGATTACAGCAATCTTGTTGAGACCACGCCTGAAGCGGTTCGTCGCCAATCTGCATTCGTTTTTGTCACGCCCTTATCTGGAAGAAGAGATTGGCCGCATACCTGGAAAAAAGACGCACAAGCCGCATGGTTGGAGGACCGGCGCCATAGCAATGATTGGAGAGAGGTTCGTGTTATTGATGGAACAGGCATAATCGATTGGTTGCAGCACTTCCCCGCGGTCGAACAATGGTTAGTTGCTGCGATGGGTCTTCCAGCCCAGCAAATGCAGACACCAGATCAGAGGTGGGCTGAATTGCGAACCATTGGCGAGCCACCACCATTGACGCCGTATGTCTTTCTCGCAAATCGAGAAATAGCCTGCGAGAAAATAAAGGAAGTGTTTTCTGGGACAGCACTTCAGCTCAAACTGGATACGCATTTCCCTGACCAAGTGGTCGATTTTGTATCAGCATACATCGCGGACATGGGCGAGGATGCAAGGATCGATACAGTGGGTCGCTGTCTTATCGTTTCTGGCAGTGATGCTTGGAACACGATAACTGCTTTACGTGAGCGGCATATCTTGGTTGCGAACTTTGATCTTGAAGATACTGATGCATCAGCAACGAGGTTGCTTGAAAAAGCGCGCAGGGCAGGTCATGCGGTTATATTCGGAGGAATTCCTGGTGGTATTCCGCACCCGAATCGCGTATCCATCCCAAATCCGAGGAGTTATCAGATCAAGGAGGCTCTAGAGAAAGCGGGCTATAAAGAGGAACGAGCGCGAATTCTTGCACAGAAGAGTGATGGCAACTTGAGTTCCTTGCTCAGGTGCCTCCAAAACCTTTCGTTGATGCCGGAGTGGGCCCAAGGAACAGATGCAGCGGAACTTGCAGTTGCAGAGCTTTTGGGCGCATGGAGGGAACAGTCTGAAGCTGACAAAGCAATCGCGGAGAAATTATCAAAAAAAGCCTATGGGGAGTGGATTGGAAAGATGCGTGAGATCGCACTTCGTCCGGGCACTCCCCTGATTCAACGGGATGGCGCCTGGAAGGTCATTGCGCGCTACGAGGGTTGGTATGCACTTGGACCAAGACTATTTGATGAACATCTGGATAGGCTGAAAGAAGTAGCTATCAGTATCCTGCTAGAGCGAGATCCTCAGTTCGACTTGCCCCCCGATGAGCGATACGCGGCTAGTATTCATGGTAAAGCTCTAACTCATTCACACCAGCTGCGAAAGGGTATAGCAGAGAGTCTTGCTCTCCTTGGAAGTCATCCCCGAGCACTTACCTCGTGCTCCTTCGGCAAGGCTGAGGCGACTGCAATTCTTGCTGTGCGGGAGATCTTAACTGGAGGCGACTGGGTACATTGGGCTGGCCTAAACGACCTCTTACCATTGCTGGCTGAAGCTGCTCCCGGAGAATTCCTCGATGCAATGGAGAATTCACTGAACAGCAATCCCTGCCCCTTCGATATGATCTTTACGCAAGAGGGAGCAGGAATCATGAGTAGAAACTACATGACTGGCATACTATGGGCGTTGGAAACCCTGGCTTGGGATGCTGACTATCTCACCCGTGTGGTCATTATCCTCGGCGAATTGGCTGCGCGGGACCCCGGTGGGAACTGGGCTAATCGGCCAGTCAACTCTCTCTCAACAATTCTGTTGCCTTGGCTGCCGCAGACTTGTGCGCCAGTACCAAAGAGGCTGGCATCTGTTGCGACACTGCTTAATGAGCTCCCAGACGTTGCTTGGAAGCTGATGCTAGCTCTCCTGCCTCGCCCACATCAAGTATCATCAGGCTCGCGCAAGCCTGCATGGAGGGAGATGATTCCCGACGATTGGTCGAAAGGTGTAACACACCGAGAGTATAGGGAGCAGATCGCCTCTTACGCAGAGTTGGCAATCAGCGTAGCAAAACAAGATATTTCGAGACTTGCTGAGCTCATAGATCGGCTTGATGATCTTCCCCCTCCTGCACGTGATCAACTTTTTACTCACCTAAAATCGGACATAGTCGTTTCGATGTCACAAGCGGAAAGGCTCCGCTTGTGGAGCGAGCTTACCGATCTGATTTCAAAGCATAGGAAATTTGCTGATGCTGAATGGGCTATGAAGCCAGAGATAGTGAATGAGATTGCTGTGATCGCCGAAAACCTAGCACCCGACGCTCCGATTTACCGCCACCAGCGGCTTTTTAGTGAGCACGATTTCGATCTATACAATGAAAAGGGCAGCTATGAGGAGCAGCGCAAAGAACTCGAAAATCGACGGCAAAAGGCTGTTGAGGAGGTTTTTGCAGCTGGTGGCGTGGAAGTGGTTTTTGAATTTGCCAAGTCAGTGCAAACGCCTTGGCGCGTAGGTGTTGCTTTCGGTGAGATTGCGGCAAATGATGTTGAGGAAATGATTCTTCCAGAGTTATTAGAGTCGAGTACCAATTCTCTTGCGCAGTTCGCGGGCGGGTTTGTATGGGGTATGTTTCGCAGGAGAGGGTGGCAATGGGTTGACGACATCGATACATCGCAGTGGACACCGTCACAAAAAGGGCAGCTTTTGGCTTATTTGCCGTTTACCCCTGACACTTGGAAAAGGGTTACTTTGCTTCTGGAAGAGGACGAGTCGCCGTATTGGTCCAAAACAAACGCGAATCCCTATGAAACTGAGGAAGGTCTTGAACAGGCTGTTGATCGTTTGGTCCAGCATAGACGGCCATATGAAGCGATTAGATGTCTCCAACGGTTACGACATGATAAGCGGCCCATGGATAGCCAACAAGCCGTTCGTGTGCTTCAAGCAGTTCTTAATTCCTCAGAAAGCATTCATGCAATGGATATGCACGCCATCGTCGATGTCATTAAGGCGTTGCAAGAGAATCCAGATACAAATCCCAATGACCTTTTCCAAGTTGAATGGGCGTTTCTACCTCTTCTCAATCGAGAGCAAGGTGCGTCCCCGATGTTACTGGAGCAACGGTTGGCTGACAATCCTACTTTCTTTTGTGAGGTCATCAGTACTGTTTTTCGGTCTAAGAAAGAGGAGCGCCCTGATGAAGAAACCACAGAGCAACAGAAAAACATCGCGAAGAATGCATTCCATTTGCTTAGAGAATGGAGGACGCCCCCCGGTAGCCAGAAAGATGGGACTTTTAATGGTGACGCAATGACTGCTTGGCTGGAGGATGTCAAAACAGCCTGTGTAGAGTCTGGCCATTTGGAGATTGCGCTCTCAATGGTAGGTCATGTTCTCATACACACCCCGCCTGATCCCGAAGGTCTTTGGTTACATCATTCAGTAGCAAAGGCGCTGAATGCAAAAGACGCAAATGATATGAGGGACGGTTTTCAAACCGAATTGTTCAACTCGCGTGGTGTCCACTCATGGACAGCCGGACGAGAAGAACAAAAGCTGGCTGAAAAGTATCGGACACAGGCCGAAGAGGTCGAAGCTTGCAGCTACCATCGATTAGCCAGTTCCCTTAGAGAGTTGGCCACCTCCTATGAACACGATGCTGAACAGCAGGAGTCCAGAAGTCCCTTTGATGAATAGAGATGTACTATTACGAACCTCCACGAATATACCAAACTATGAGATCAGTTGATTAAATTAATAAAGGATACTAAGTAAGTGAAGAAAAGCGGCGAAGCCCCTCAATAATAAATAACAGCGTATATATTCTTTGCTTCAATGGTCGCTTTGGGCTTCGCCACATTGTCCTTTTGGGTAACATCATACATGCGTGGAACGTTACGCTCACCTTATAAAAGGTTCATACTCGTATGCCAGAAGTACGAACCCAATATCTGAAGTCGCCAGGTTTTAGTACAATATCAAACCCCAAAATCATGTGCGAATGGAACTATGAACAAACTTCCTTTTGTTACCAGATTTATTTTTTCAAAATACTTTCAAGGCAATAGACGGTCAGCGATGTTTCCTCGCACAAATTCCCTAAATCGCATATCTTGCATAATTTATCCAGATCCTTGATATCTACTTCTAATGTTCCTTCTTTTTCATGAAGCGTATAGAGCAACTTCAAATATTTTCCTTCAACTATCATGGTGTCAACAGCGGTGAAAAATTCCCCATTTTTAAGCTGTTTAAACCTGTCCATGATAAAACCATAGTTTTTGGTTTTTCCATAACCTGCCGATTCAGCTATAAGTTTTGCATATTGCCAGTAGATTAAATCTCTTACTGTCCTAACAGCTTTTGGTGGCATGATAGTAACCTCTCAAGATTTATAAATAAAACTATAGATGATAAGCTTTGACTGTGTTATAGTTTGCGCCTCAATCCTTGTTACTTGGGTAGAGGATATGGAGCTTGCCTGACACATTTACGGCGTATAGTGAGTTAGATCGAGGAATATGCATAATGTGAATGATACAACAAAAAGGAGAGAATCACATCCAAAATTATAAATAGCAGTTAGACAATCTAAATTATTAGACAGCATCGATAAGATGTAGTCCACGAGGCCCATTTGGGAACGTGCCATCAGGGATGTGAAGAACATCGATAGATGGATTAGCAGAACCTCTGGATACTCTTCTTTGTTGTCGTCTTTCGGAATATTCGGAGGTCGATAACGTGGAGAAAAGCAAGGAAACAAAAAAGAATGTAGGCATAATTGGCCTGGGGTCAGTTGGCAAAGCAGTCAAGCATGGTATGTGTTTTTTTTACAACTGCGTTGGCTATGATATTGTTGGAAACTACAAATGGGAGAATATCCTTAATACATCAATAGTTTTCATTTGTGTATCAACTCCTGAAGGAGAAGGTGGGCGACTCGATTGCTCCAATGTAGATAGTGTATTATTATGTCTTTCAGATAGTGAATACAAGGGCATTGTAGTAATCAAGAGCACAATCCGCATTGGATTCATGGAGCATGCCAGTCGCATATATCCAGCGTTGAGATTGGTGTATATGCCTGAATTCCTCAGGGAAAAAAGTTCCTTTACATGGTTTGTCAACCCTGACCACCTGGTGATCAGCGGGAACGAAGCAGATATTGAAGAGACTTTAACTTACTTCTACTGGGTTGAATCAGCAGAAATACTAAAAATTGACCATAAAAGCGCCGAAGTTGGAAAACTTGCCCACAACGCCTATATTGCTACAAAAGTGAGTTTCACCAATGAAATAGAGCAAATTTGTCGTGAACACGGGGCTGAACCATGTCATGCCATGAGTGTAATCTGGGCAGATAGGCGCGTCAAATCAAAGGAACATCTTCAGCCAAATTTAGGTCCGTACGAAGGGAAATGTGTCCCCAAAGATACAAGGGAGTTGATAAACTCATCAATGAATACAATTCTTCTTCAAGCAGTTGAAAACATCAATCAAAAGCTCATTGATGAACGGTTGAATCTGTCACCCAAAGAGATTTCATTGGTCAGTTTAAGGACAGAACAGGAGGGATAATCCGTGCAAAGTGATAAAAATTTCAATGCCCATGACTTGCTCTCCAACCTGTCAGTAAACTGGCATATAACAAAGGTATGCAATTTCAATTGCCGCTATTGCTTTTCGCAGTTCACAGACGTAGATGGCAACTTATCCCTCAAAAAGTCTTTGAAAATCCCTGAAATACTCAGGAAACATGGGTGCAAGAAATTAAACTTTGTCGGGGGTGAGCCATTGTTATATCCTGATATAAACAATTTACTCAAAGAGAGTCATGAGTGCGGACTGACAACTTCAATTGTAACAAACGGTTCTCTCCTGACTCATAAAAGAATCGATGAACTTGCACCTTATCTGGACTGGGTAGGTCTGTCAATAGATTCTGCAAATGAAAAGATACAGGCAGCGTTGGGCAGAGGAAATGGATCACATGTCAGGAAATTACTTAACACCATAGAATACCTGAAGAAAAAAGGAAAAAAGATAAAAATCAATACGGTTGTTACCAGCCTTAATAAAAACGAAGATATGCGCCCGTTAATCAGGAAGATTAACCCTGACAGATGGAAAGTTTTCCAGGTCATGCAAGTTGCAGGTCAGAATGACCGAAAAGTAAAACCTCTTTTGATTCGAGATGAAGAATTCCTTGAATATAAACTCCGAAACGATATTGTGTTAAAAAATAGCAGTAATACGGTATTTGAAACTAATGATGACATGAAGGACTCTTACATAATGATTGATCCAATAGGAAGGTTCTTCTATAATAGTATGGGTAAATATGAATATCTGCGCACTGATTTCTCAGCTCTGAGTTGTACTTTAGACCATTTGCATTTTGACATCGGTAAATTCATCAGCAGGGGTGGAAGCTATGCAATTTGATTTTGGGTTAAAAGAAAAAATCGGCGAGAGTAATCACAATAAAGGATTAGGCAGGATCAATTAATCTCAAATGGTGACACTATGAGCAATATTGCCGTTATAATCGCAACAAAAAACCGATCGAACTTTCTTTTTACGGCTCTCACATCAGTAGCCGCTCAGACCAAGAAACCTGAAAGGGTTGTAGTCATCATTGATTGTGACTATGATAACGAGCCAATGACCAGAAAGGTCGTAAATTCCATGTGCCATTCTCTAAAAAGACTTGAACTCATAAAAAACGAGAGAACATCAAATCTCTCCGGCGCCATAAATACTGGCATTTCTTACCTGTTAAAAACCGGCGAAGATCCAGAATCGACGTATATAGCAATTATAGATGACGATGACGAATGGGACTTGGAATATATTGAATCCTGCTATGCACTTGCTGAGAAAAAACATCTGGATTGGGTTATATCCGGTATTATCAGGCATGAAACCAAAGACGACCAGGGAAAAAAGTTATCGATTCCTCGATCATTATCAACGAGAGATTTCTTAGTTTCCAATCCCCACATTCAGGGGTCAAATCTGTTCGTTAAATTTTCAACTCTCCTCAGTGCCGGATGCTTCGATGAGTTTCTTGATAGTACAACTGATCGTGACCTTTGCATCAGGCTTTTGGACATTGGAAATGTAAAATATGGTTTTCTAAGAAAACATCTTGTCCATCACTGGGCAATCCCTGGTATTGAAAGATTGTCTACGCCAGGTTCCCGGAGGAAAGTGAATGGATTAAGGTCATTCTATTGGAAACATGCTCCGCGAATGTCCAATCAGGATAAGGAAATATTTAAGAGTCGTGCAGGTTCCCTCTTTAACTGCGAGATTTGTGAATTCAGGTGGGAACCAAAATCTACCTTTGCCAGAATTGCCAGAAAAATGATTGGAAAAAAAGAGATGTTATCTCCAAGATTCCCTATCGTAGCAGGTTTTATTTCCACTCGATTAGACTCAACAAGGAATCTACTTCATGATTTAACCGAACTTTCAAATGATTCGGGGCTGATCTCCAAGGTAGTAATTGTAGATAATTCGTCATCTACTATCCAGTTGAAGAATCTTATAAATGATTCCCTTTTTTCAAATTTGAACATTGTTATGAAAGAGGCGGATGATATCAATAATGACTGCAAAAACGGACTATTTGGAGCTTATCTTCTGGGTGAGAAAAGAAGAAAAGGAATCGCAGCGGGAAGAACAATACTTCACCACTATGTATATAATGAAGCGAAAAGTATCCCGGGGTCAGTAGTCTGGATACTTGATGATGATATCCGGCTTGACTACTTGCTTCCTGAAGGGAGCGTTTCTAAAATAACGATGGATGAACTTCAGGAAGCCATAGCAGAGATGAAGCATAGAGGCGTCAGTATTTCCATTGGGCAAATAACCGGAGATCCTCCTCTACCATCCCTGAGCCTTATTCGTACTCAACTCCTGGATATCTTTTACAATATCAAAAGATTTGAGAACGCAGACTCAAAAAAAGTCATTCAGAATCCTGCGGATTGGAACCGGATGCTGATCGATACGTATCCTGAATATTATTATGACTATTCTGAACTTCATAGTGCGCATCTGGAGGTTCCATTCTGGTACTCATGCAGGAATAGACAGAGTGCATCTGATGATTCATTAAAGAACCTGCTCGATGAGGTATCAAGAATCTGTTCGGGCAAAGATGTCTTCCGCCCCATAATGACTTCGGCAGGTGACCAGGCGCAAAAATCAAAGAGGGTTATGGATAGAGGTGGTAATACAATGGTTTTGAACATCGAATGCCTGCGTTATTTCCCAAATCCTTCCCCGAATTTTGGACATATCAACGCTCGACGAGGAGATACCTTCTGGTGTATTCTCAACTCCCGCATTGGTGGTTATCGTATTGAAAGATTCCCGATTGCCGTGCGTCAGGAGAGAGCTATTGAATCTGGAGAAGCATTTTCTATCCATACACTCCATTCGGATTTCTACGGAAGCTCTTTTATTCGAGCCATTGATGAATTTTACAGGAAGAAGATTGAAGAGCAGGGCAAACTTCCCAGGAGAGTCCGTCTTACTTTAATGCAGGATGAGATAGCTGAAATTGTAAATAGATTTGACCATTACCTGAATAAACGTCTTGTGCAATTCATGATTAATTCGTACAGAATTAGGGGGTTGATACTATCAATAAGAATGTCTTTAAATTCCAAGTCTTTAAGATGCACAGAGGATATCGAATCGGTTCAATATTTTCTCTCCTCTCTGGATAATGTCTTTTCGATAAAGAATGTGAACCAATTTATCCGTGAAGCCAGAGAGTGTCCACGCAACGAATTGAGAGATTTCCTTCAGAATCTTAAGGAATATGTAAGAACATACAAAAAAACTCTTACGTGTGATCTAACACAGGATCATATCGAGCACGCAAAAGCATCAATAATAAATCTGACCGGTGAATTAAACCTCCGATATCTCGGACATGGTTTGGAAGGAATAGTTTTTACTGATGAAAAGCGGGCGTATAAATATTTTAACATGGGGCAGGCAAATTTCCAGGAAGGACATATCGAATTCATTCAAGATAGAGTCCTGGGGAATAAAACTCTGAAGCATATGGTTGAACTCGAAGAAGTGAAGATTGCAGATGGGGAATTGATATTTGTAATGCGGTATGAAAATGGGTCGAAATATGAGGGCGGTCACCTCAGCGAAATCCTGGAATTGATTAGAGAATGTCGGGACTCCGGGATAGCTATTACTAATTTTCACCCTGATAACCTCCTGGTTACTGAGGGTCATGTTAAGTTCACTGATATAGGTAATTCAATTGTTACACTCAATGAACGAGAATATATTGAGATGTGTAAGAGAGCGTATCTGACTTACAGATGGCACTTCAGGAAAGATCTAAGTCATGTAATGGAAAGGGCATTGTATGACAATAATATTCCCGAACTCTTTGGTTTTGAAGAATTCCTCAGGTCTTTGAATATCAGGACCACAGGTGAGGTGCTTAACCAGCAGATAATTGACCTGGTAAACGAAGGAGAACTCTGCAATATACTTGACTATGGATGTGGTAAAGGAACAACAGGGGAGAAATTAGCAGAGATGGGTTATGATGTTACGGGATTTGACATAGATTCACATATACTCGAACAGAATATTGCACGAAATGGAAACGTGAAATATCTTGACAGTGAATGTCTTGAAAAGCTGATAAGAAACGGAAAAAAATTCCAGAAGATAATATGCAGCCTTGTTCTGTGCACTATTGAAGATGATGATGAGTTCAATAGTGCCATCTCAAATATGCGAAAGTTGATTTATGATGGCGGTGAGTTAGTTTTAGCTTTTTGCAATCCGTTCTATTCTTTTGTTCAAGAATCCGAGTCTCACATTAAGATTGATATTGAAAATGATAAAAAATACCAAAATAAAATTACATACAATAAAAAAATAAAAGAAAATAGCAGGATAAGGAAAGAAGTGCACAGACCTTTCAGCTACTTTAAGAGGTCATTCCAGAGGTCTGGATTTGATATAAAGGATTTGATTGAAGTAAGGACTACAGATATATTGAATCTATGTCCATCGAGCGATTTTATGATTGTCAGGTTGCAGCCTCTCGATGTTCCAGATGAAAGACGTGTCTCACTATTAATCAATGCGTGTGCTATGGAATGGCAAACCATCGACTTCCAGATAAAACACATAATCAACCAACTGGTTGGTCCTCAATCATTTCTTGAAAAGGTTGTGGTGGCTGAAGACTATGAAGGACCCTTCCTGAGACAATACGCAAAACCAAATCCTGATGAATTCAAGATAAAGCTGAACGACCTTGTTGAAGAAGGTGTAATTGACAGGGTAATCTGGGCATCAGGGGATCCAGATAGCGTAGAGAAGACCCTTAAGAAATGGTTCGGTGTGAGTTCGACAAAGACGCACTGCCTGCACGGTCAGCATATTTATTCAACTCTTTACGGTATGGATCACTGTGACGGGAAATACATCCTTCAGTTGGACAGTGATTGTTTGGTTGTAAGACAGGACAGAAATCATGATTATCTCTCAGATATGATTAACATCTTCGAGAGAGACCCAAAGGCGCTTTCCGTTTCTTTTAATATTCCCAATAAAGAAGATAAAGAATACACCCATGGGGATGGCAGGAAAAAATGGAGGGTTGAGGTCAGGTTCTCTCTTATCGATAAGGATAGGTTAGAAAGTGCTCTTCCGCTTCCCAATGAGTGCGCTCCTTATGGAACACTCAGATATCCCTGGTACAGGTCACTGGACATGCACCTGTCAAAGACAGAGTGGCAATCTTACAGAGGGGGAGATAGAAGAACCTCTTTCATTCATGTTCCCAATGATTACAAGCCAGACATAACTCAATGGCACAATATTATGAAATCAGTTGAGCGGGGTTATATAGCAGATATCCAATATGGCAATGTTGATCTAAAAGGGACTCTTAATGACTGGTTAGAGCAAAGGCAAGAATCGTTTGTATTCATAGTTCGAGGGAAAGACGTGCCCACTCCAAAACTAAGGCGTTGCATTGATTCTATGATACGACAGAGTATTGAGAACTGGGGAGTGGTCATAGTAGATGCAGCCTCTGCAAATCCCATGCCAGAATATATCGAAGAGGTTCTTTTCAGACAATTAAAGGGTAGAATAACATTATTTAAGAATTATATCGCGCTTAGCTCAATGGAAAACAATAAGATTGCGATAAGCAAATTGTGCTCCAATCCGGATAGCGTGATTCTTACTCTTAATGCGGATGATTCCCTGATTGGTGGTGATGTTCTCAGGATAATATCAGAAGCCTATGACTCAGGAGCGGATTTAACGGTTGGCTCGATGCTGCGAACAGATAAGCACAGGGAGTATCCAGTCGATTTTATTAATCCGCGTCTGAGCAGGGGAGGTAATGTCTGGCAGCATTTAAGGACATTCAGGAAGGATTTGTTTGATAAAATACCCGAAGAATATCTAAAGGTTGATGGTAAGTGGGTGCAGCATACCGAAGATTGGGCGTTTATGTTGCCAATGGTTGAGATGGCAAGTCATCCCATACATATTATGGAGTTTTTATACTTCTATGAACCTTCTGGAGATAAAAGAGAAGAGGCTAAAATTCAAAGAGAGAAACTCATCAGTAAAATCGTCTGTAAAGCACCATGCATAAAAGGAGGAAGCGACCTTGTTAGTTATATCTAAGGGCGTAATAAATGCTTCTCATGCACCTATTAGAGGAGTACAGATTAACGTCACCATTTTTTTGAAGTTTGGAAGGCGCAATGTCTCTGTATGGACGCGGAGTTGAAAATATGAAACGTAGATCAATGATTGCAGTTATTGGGGATGCTAATATTGAAGAAGAATCAGAGAAGTTTAAATTAGCCGAGAGACTCGGGTATGCATTAGTTTCTAAAGGTTATCGAGTGTTATGCGGCGGTTTGGGTGGAATAATGAAGGCAGTCTCGCACGGCGCTCGAAAATCTCCAGAATATAAGGATGGAGACATAATTGGTATTCTTCCAGGATATGATCCTGAAGAAGCGAATGAGAGTGTAGATATAATTATAGCAACTGGCCTCGATCATGCAAGAAACATAATTATCGCTAACAATGATGCAATAATAGCCATTGGAGGAGGCTCTGGAACTCTCTCAGAATTAGCAATAGCATGGGCTCTGAACAGATTGATAATCGCCTATAAAGTTGATGGATGGAGCGGAAAAATTGCAGATCAGAGGATTGACTCGCGTATCAGATATCCAAACATACCGGAGGATCGAGTTTATGGCGTCTCTTCAGAAGAGGAAGTTTTAGAGTTATTAAAAATGCTTCCTAAATACAATAAGCGGCATAAAGAAATTAGAAGAAGAGACATCGACAGGGTGGAGAATGAGTTCTCTATTACAGGATAGACACCCCCAATGAACTGAAAGGAGTAGTCGATGAAGCATTTAACTCCGGGGAAAATGCAAGCCTGGCTACCATGAGTTTATATTGATGAACTTTAGAGTTAACCAATCCTGACCATGTTAATTCTAAACCTGTCCACGCTTCAACTGTTGTTTCCACACCGCAAGAAAACTGTGAAATAGCATCCTTTCCTCTCTTTAAATTTATGTTAGTGGATGTGACTATTAAGTAAAGTCTACCCAGTAATGTAATCGTACCCGACCAAGAATTCTTTTGGATCTTTTACAACTGTAAAAGCGATAGTTAGCTCCTCTGGAATAGGTATATAAATTCTATTCTTTGTAATTATAGTCGTTGTCGAAAGAGATTTACCACCTGCAGAACTACCTACTAAAGGTTCCTTTAACGCAATATCATAATAGAGAGTAACTTTTCTAGAGATATGAGTAAATATATAGATAATTCTATGAGACCCCCAAATAACTTTAGTGGAATGCGGTTGCAAGAAAAAATCAAGGTTAATTTTAAACATATTTTGTGAAAGGCTCAAGAAGAATCTAAAACTGTTTAATTGCGGATATTTTTCATTTACAGTTAAAACTTTGGATTCTGCTTCTGATTCCCTTCTCAAAATAGGCGGTGCTGGGCCATATTCTACTGTTCCAGATTTTGATGCTGAGCTATGTGCAAATATTGGGCCATATTCATTTCCTTGTTCGTAAAGCTCCTGATCTGTAATAACTATAGGTGAGCTTATTAAGTCAGGTATTTCATTTTCAACTTGAGCAACAGATTCTAAATTTACTACTTCAGAGTGTTTTTTTCTATACGAAATAGAGCCTTTTAGAACTTCTGATAGAGAAACATTACCTGAGATATAATCACCGATTAAAGATTCAATTTTTCCAAAATCAGCGAATTCTAATCTGTATAATTCCTTATTTCTTCTAAGTATTTTTTGTAAGACATCTGCGCCTTCTTTAGTTGCTGATGGAACATACTGCGAGAAAAGAGAGTACAAATATGTTCTTACAAAATCTTTTACAAAATCTGGAAAAACATCATAAGCATTTCGGTAGCATTCCAAAATTGGAGTAATTGCCGGACTTTTCCTGTCGATATAAATTAGAACTTTCCCTTCACTATTTTGAATCACATAAAAAGAAACACCATGACTAATATCAGCATAGAATACTTCGACATTTTGTGTAAGATAGTCTTCTTGAATTACCGATGCAATCCTTATAACTAAAGAGGCCTCTGCTATTGTTAAATCTGCTGGACTGTACTTTTTAGCAATTGTGATTTTATTCGGCGCTTCTTGAAGCTTGAGTTTTTTATTAATATAATTTAACTGAACTTGCCGTCTAGGATTTGCCTGATTAAGCACGATTAGACAGCTAGTTTCAGAACTAAACATTTTAATAATGGTTTGATCAGTGCCAAGGTAATAATATATTTTCTTGCCTTTGTAATTACTAATAACTTTGCCAAGAGGTACTTTATCTCCAGTTGGATAGATATCAACTTTAATTTTATCAGCCAAATCATATCTTTTATTCGAGACAATATACTGCATAAAAGAATTATTTTTATCTGCAAGTTCCAGTTTTGAAATCTCTTGAGATGCAATTAGTTCGATAAGTTGAATTAATCTCGATACATTACCTATACTTTCTCTGCTTATCGCTTCTCTGCCAGCTGTAGGTTGCAATATTGAAAGATTTGCGATACCACCAAACTGATAGTAACTATTTACAGGTATAGGAGCCAGACCGAAATAGCTTCTCAAACCCATTATCGATCGAATTCCTTGGGCTAAAACTAGATCTCCTGTTATGTCGATATCTTGCATTTTAATATTAGTTAGTTTGATGAATAATCTTCCAGTTTGATCCAAAAATATTTCAAGTTTAGCTTTAAAGATTTGATCTGATACATTGATTGGTGGTATTTTCTCAAGACCTTCATGCTCTGGGATAAATATCTTCTTATAATCTCTTTGGCTAATAAGCTGTCCATTGAAATAAACCGGAATCAGTAAAAACTTGACATACGGCTCTATGTAATTAAGGGCGACCTGACTACTAAGATTGACACTTGAATCTAGATAAGCTGTGATTGTAGTCCCATATGGCCTTCCGTCCTTTACCTTTTGAAGATCAATACAATCTTCAGTAAGTGATAATTTTTCTCTCTCAGCAATGGTAATCAATGTCGTTTCTGAGCCAATTGCATGTGTCTCAACTTTCAGTTTTGTACTTACCCCAAAGTTTGCCATCGCACCAATCCCAAAAGTACCAACAACACCAGCTTTTCTTGCGAGTTCAGATTTCTTTCCGCTAGATCCGGCTTTCCAATAATTATTCTTTACAACTTCTTCTGTCATACCAATTCCATTATCAGAAATAATAATGGTGCCTTCCTTTAAAATAACATCAATTTTTCCATCAGGTAAACTGAAATCCTTAGATGATGCTATTCGCATAAGAATAGCGTCATAAGCGTTTTGAATATTTTCTCTTAACAAAGCATAAGGGGAGTCATAAATGTCATTTGTGAGAATCTCCAAAACACGTTGGGTTTCTATTTGAAACTTGATTTTACCACTTTCTTTTTCTTGCATACTTTAAACCTCATTGTAATCCTCAACTAAACTCATATATTTTTTTGTAAGATGCTTTACTGATGGATCATCAGAATCTTTTACACTGTCCATTTGAAGAAGTTGTCTTAGCCTATGAATATCTCTTTTCTCCCATAAAAATTCTAAAAATAAACAAATCTCTGAATTACTTTGTGGGGGATAAAAAAGTTCTAAAATTTTATCCTCCATATCGAGATGAATGTAGCATTCAAACATAAATTTCCTTACCAGGGGTAGAGTGAAATCCATGGTATCAAGTAAAAGTAAGGCTTGTTTGTATTCTTGATATCTTATTAAACTTTCAACTTCTTCCATAATGGAAATAATATTAATAGGCTTCTGGGGTCGCGCAAATATTTCTATTTCGGCTTCATGCTGATTAAAACCCTCAATAATTGATTCACCCCAAATTGGGGCATCAAATCCAGAATGCTTCATCTCTCTTACACGAAGAGTCATTTTATTAGAACCAAGTTCATGCTCTACTATGTTATAACTACGCCGGTATCCACTGGCAAGCTCGTTAGGATCTGCACAAAGACTTCCCGCACCAAAAACAACAATTTTGGAAGAATTGACCTTTGAGTATTCGCTAATTACATCATTTTTATGTTGGTGACCCTGAAAGCCAACGTTAACCTCTAAATCCATTAAATTTTCCAATACAGTTGAATCCATGTAATCCATCTTAATAGGTATACCTTTTGTACTATGATGCCAAACTGAAATAAGCATACGATTATTATATTTGTAATGCCTTAAAATCGTAGACGCATTGGCAATACAAGCAGGGTTAATTTTTCCAATAGATTTACAATGGTCATTTTCGAAACAACTATTAAACCCTAGAACTGTTACATTGAACTCAGGAAAATCAAATATATCGAACTGTTGAAATGGTTCTAAAGAATAATTTCGTTTCTTATTATAAAAATTGTGATAAAATTTGCTGAAGGCTTCAAAACGTTTATTATATATTTCCCAATCTATTATCCGATAAAAATTAAAGGAGTCCCATGACCATCTTATGGGTGAATTTGTCATAAATAATTGCTTTAATAATTCTCGTCTCTCTGAGTTTGGATTTGCTATATCCTTAATTACGATTGGCTGCATGCTGCTAGCGCTATGGGACCAGCTAACATCGTGATTTCCTGGCACGAGGATAACTTTCTCGCGATTCCCATCAAAAAAAAATTCAGCAAACTCTCCTAAAAAATCTTCAGCCTCATTATATTGTAGATCAAGCAATTTCACAGCGTTTGGTTCAGTTGGTGAGACCCCTTGCACTATGTCACCGCTCACTATTGCTATATCAATTTTTTGTCCAGTTGAATCAGAATATCGATCAAAATCTTGTTTCAAAGAGTGGAGAAGAGCCACATTACTAACTGAGTGTGTTTTGCTTCGATGTAGATCTGAGACATGAAGAATAGAGATTTTTTTTGAGTTATTTGTTGATTCAAATTTCATCTTCTGCCTCGATATCGTTTTAAGAAATATGGATCCCTATATTTTCAATCCTTGCTAGCAGGTCTACCTCTTGAAAGCGTGAATTTTCGCCTATTTTTCTGCTAAATACACATTAATATGCCTTATCTCTTACGGTTAAGAGTATGGGCTGCAAAGGCTATTAATTTCTGGAGGTGGTATATAATAAAAAACGGGTTCATTCATCTATCGGGTATGTCACTCCTGAAGAATTGAAAAATCTGAGGGGAGGTTTTAAAAAGTAAAGTTTCTTAACAGGTTGTACACAAAATGGGGTTTTCTCCACATTAATTACTAATTTATTCAGTATTTGATGCTACAACATTAGTGATATTTTTTCATAAAAATTAATAAGATAAAGCCTTTTATACTCAATTGCCTGTACAAAACACTACTAAGATCTGGTTAAACAAAAAAAGATATATTGTCGTCAATATATTAACCATTTTTAATCATCACTAAGTAAAACGAGTAGGTTATACTTTCCTGAAAAATAGTTTGATAAACTATAGACTTAACCAATCCTTGTTTTTAATGATGAAAACTCGATCGAGATAATGCTATATAATGAGAGTGTATGCTTTAAAACGGGGGCTAAAGGCTGCGAAAACTACGATTTGTTGGTAAAAGAAGAAAATGGCACGCATAACGTATATAACAAAATATATCGGAATAAACATGATATTTCAGAGAGATACTATGCAGTATATAATCTCTCAATAAAAAATAGTGGTTCAGTGTCAACACCGGTGTAAAATTCCCCACTTTCACCGGTTTAAATTTCCCCACCTTGTTATAACCTTTCCTCTCTACTGTCAAATTTTCTAACAAAAAGTTAGCCTCATTTTCGTGGAATTGTCAACCCATGTTTCTTTCGATCTTTTAGCCTGTAGCTTTCTCCTTTGATATTTATCGTTGTACAATGATGCAAAATCCTGTCCAGCATAGCTGCGGCAATAATAGGATCATGGAAAATCTCACCCCAATCACCATAAGATTTATTCGACGTAAAAATAGTCGAAGTCTTCTCATATCGTTTAGACACAAGCTGGAAAAAGCAATGAGCTCCCTCACTATCAAAAGGCAAATATCCCATCTCATCGATTATCAGTAATTTATACTTTGTCAGATTTTTTATCTTATCTTCAAGCAACCCTTCGCTATTTGCTTTTTTCAGTCTTTCAATAAGCATTCCTGCATTGGCAAAATATACTGAAAAACCAGATTTAACAGCTTCAATACCAAGAGCAACTGCCAGATGAGACTTCCCCACACCAGGAGGACCAAGGAAAACAACATTCTCGGCATTATAAACGAATCTCAACAAAGCAAGGTCGTGGATAATTGCTTTATCTATAGAAGGCTGAAACTCGAAGTTAAAATCTTCAAGTCTCTTTATAACAGGAAACATTGCAAGTTTCATCCTTGTTTCTTGTTTTGATGCATCCTTGGAATGTTTTTCTTGCTCCATCAAATAATCAAGGACTTCAAGAGTGGTCTTTTTTTCTTTCGCAGCAATTTCAAGATAGTTGTCCAGAATAGTGCCAACGGTATTCAGTTTCAGTTTTACCAAATTTTCATGGAGCCTTTCATAAGCAAGATTAGTCATGGATTCAGCCCTCAATCAACGATTCATAAACTGAAAGGGAACGTTTTTCCACTTCAATACTTTCAAATTTCAATATCGATTGCCCTGATTTAATCATAGCAGCTTTATTTTCCTTCGGGATTTCACTCATCAATCCTTTGAAATGGTCTTTTGCCCTTGATACCCTGCCGCTTCCTGAAAGTATTTCATGTTCACAGACAGGTTCTCCGCCCACAATAACGC
>Ga0180015_1000108_pt1 | contig 23366 bp, 14 predicted proteins | sample KR13_S2_MetaG_FD_116508 | JGI IMG/M metagenome (GOLD analysis project Ga0180015, IMG submission 116508) | Groundwater microbial communities from the Olkiluoto Island deep subsurface site, Finland - KR13_S2_MetaG | ecosystem: Environmental > Aquatic > Deep subsurface > Groundwater | place...
CGCAACGGCAATCCATTCTGCCGCAGTGCAGATGGTTTGCCCAACGGTCCCGGGCTCAGTCCGGTCGCCAATAAATAGTAGGTCCGTCGGGTGGTAGAGGGTTGCCAGCACAAGACAAAACTCCTCCGGCCCAGGCTTGGCCTCGGGCGGGCGAACGGGCGACACTTCCCAGAACTCCGCTTCACTCACTCCGCGCCCACGGGCAATCCACTTCGCAGCCAGCACACGCCCATCGCACGGGATAACTCGTTGTGGCTTTGGCGGCGGTATCCACGTCCGGCCAGTCCGGTCGCCCGGCTGAGTGTCCATGCGCGCCCGGCGGATGGCGTCATCGATCTCCCGGTCGGGCACCTGGCGACGACCCGGCGGGATGGATTGCCGGATGTCGGCGGCGATCACGCCGTCGGTCTGTCCGGCGAGTATCCCAAGGGTAGCTACCCCCAGCAGGCCCGGGTGACAGCCGTTTCCGCCCGGCGGTGGGATTCTGGTCAGGGCATTTTGGTATTTATCCGCGATGTTCATGTCTTTTTTCTTTTCTTCCCCCGACCAGCGCCCCCAGTGCCTTCCAGCACTGGGGGGGTGTGGGGGGGTTGGGGGGAAGAGAAAGAAAGACGCAGAGCCCCCGGCGGGGAGTAACGTTTTCCACCTCCACGGGACGGGAGAATTGTTTCGGCGGCAAACCCCCCGGCAACGGCAGCAGACAGCAAATCGTTCGCTCGTTTTGAGCCTACGCCCTCGCCGTCGGCAGCAACCCGGATAGTTGCGGCATCCATGTCAGATTTGGTGACAAAGCGCTGGGCGAACATCTGCGGCGTCCAATGGACCGGCTCGGGCTTCGGCGCTGACGGCTCCGCCGCTGTCTTCCGGCGTTGCGGCCGGTAAAGGGCCTCGGGATCCAGGTCCGGGCGCACAGCGAAAGCATATTGCTCCCGTTCGATCACGCAGGCGGCCGGCGGCGGGAATGACCGGACCACGGAATCGAAGACGAAGCAACCGTCAACCTCGTGCCGCCGCAGGGTCAAGTGGCAGTCAACGGACCGGGATATGGCGCCGGCGCCGCTTCCAAGGTCCGTGACGGATTTGTCGGCCTGGGTGCCTTTTGACAGGTGATGAACGCAGACGATCGCTGCTTTCATGCGGGCCGCCAGGCGCGTGAGCGTCACGAACACGGACCCCACAGCCGCATTGTCGTTCTCGTCCGTTCCTGCCGGCCAGGCCCGATACAGGGAATCCAGGACGATCAGGAGATAGGTCCCGGGTTCTACGGCTTCAAGCCGGGCCTCCAGATCATTCACGTCCTCCGGGCTGCCGCGCAGGGTCAGCGTATCTACGCCACCCAACACCGTATCTTCGTACAAGGCCTCATGGACTTTCGCCAACCGGTGCGCCAGCACTGGTGGGGAAAGTTCGTTGTCGACCAGTAGAACACGGCCAAGCATACAACGAAAGCCCAGCCATGCGCATCCGTGGACAATCGCCAGCACGAGATTGTGAACCAGCCACGTTTTCCCGGCCTTCGGAGCGGCAACAAGGGTTGCCACCTCGCCCTCACGGAGTAGCCCGTCGATGACAACCGGGGGCAACGTCGGATTGTCCGCGATCAAGGCAGCAGCCGTTATGATTGACGGCCTTCCACCGACATCGGCGATGACGGCGGATAGCGGGTCGGCGGCGGCCGGCGGGTCGTGTGGTCCGATCACGCCGTTCCAGTCCAGCGCGGGCGCGGCGGTAGGGTCAAGGGGAAGGGTGGTGTTGCTCATTGCGCACCTGATTTCCCCGCGATCAACGCGTCGATCTGCGATGACCTAACGCCCAATGACCTCGTCCGGCCCGGCAACTTGACGCGGGTTAATGCGCCGGACTTTAGAAGATTGAAAATTGTGCGTGGTGTGCAGGCCATCCGATCTGCGGCGGCACGTACGCGTACCAGCCGATCCGGTTCAATCGGTTCCGGCTCGCCGGTGATTTCACGGATCAGGTCGGCCTTGTCCCGGGCCGATAATCCGGATAATGCCAGGCGGGCAAGTTGCAAGTTGGCGGCGCTCATGCTCCACCATCCTTCCGTGGCCGACTGTCAGTGACGAGCTCGGCCATGACGCGTTGAACATCAGCAACCGAATACATCGCCCGCGATTGCTTACATTCGGAAAATTTGCTTTTCCGAACCAGGCCTTGCTTGGCCCAGCGCTCAAGCGCCTTGATAGGCACATGATGAATTTCGAACATTAACCGTTTGGGCAACCAGTCCATGACTGTATCCTCCACGGAGGCATCGGCGGAATTGCCGGTCATAGAGATGTGCCTCTATGCATCATGCCTCCTACCTATAGCCAGAATGTCAACCATCCGAGCAAACAGGATGAAGGCGGACCCCTAGTTGCATGAGAAAAGAAGATGTCCGAATGTCAATTGGGACACAAATACGGAGCGAAACAGGCGGGGGTATGGATCGCCGCAAAGCATAGCCAGGGACAGTGCTTCATTATCGAAGCATCGGGCCGGCGGTATTGGACAGGATGTGTTTTTTTAGACTGTATGCTTTATGTATGCTTTGTAACCCCGTTTTGGGCACATTCAAGCAAGTGAAGCAAAATGAAACCACGTGCAAAACCGGAAATGCCGACCATGGTTTAACTCGCATGAACAAAGGGAGAAATGCTGATTTGAAGCAGTGAAATTAGAGTAGAGGCTGGGGGATTCGAACCCCCGACCCGCTGATTAAGAGTCAGCTGCTCTACCAGCTGAGCTAAGCCTCTGGGGGTACAGTAGATAACTCAGCGGGGAAAGGCAAGAATAGAAACGCTGTCAATTACGGATTGCGAAATTTACTGCGAAGGTCCAGTCGCGGAGCCGGCGCAACGGAATCCGATGAACGGGCGGCCTCTGATCTGAGGCCGCTTGACGCCGTATCCGCGCCGGGCGGCGAGCAGTTCGTTTTCGTTTTGACTCAGGAACGAACCTCCGCGGAAGACGTGTTCGCCGCCCTTTTCGGGACCCTGCGGATTTTCCAGAGGCAGAATTCTGTAATACCCGGAATCGTAATAGTCAAACACCCATTCCGCCGCATTCCCCGGCATGTGCAGAAGTCCGAAGGGACTCGTTTCCTTGAGCGTTGATTGAAAATCTTCAGGTAAAACTTCCAGCGGCAATTGCTTGTCGGCGGGCCATGTCATCACCTGAAATTTTGTCGGTGCCGGTTTGGGCGGCTCACGGCCCTTGATCTTATCGACCAGGCTCTGGCGGGGCGCTTGCTTTGGATGGAATATATCCTGTTGCGCCGCGAGGCGGCTCCTGCCGCCCTGATAGTTAACGAACATCAGGGCGGAATTATCCGATCCCCACGGATAACGCCGCCCGTCACTTGAACGGGCGGCATATTCCCACTCGGTTTCAGTGGGCAGACGCTTGCCTTTCCACTTGGCGTAGGCATACGCATCAAACCAGTCCACTCCCACAACCGGCTGATCGTTGCCGCTCAGCTCGCTGAATTTCCAACCGTCGGGAGTATGATCTTTAAGAGGCGGTGTCAGAGGATGTTCCATGGAAGAATCCCCCGTATTTTTAACGTGCTCAACAAACTCTCGGTATTCCTTGTTCGTGACTTCCCGCTTGTCCATCAGAAAGGGATTGATTTTCACGATACGCATGGGAAAATTGTTGTCGCCCGGCTTGGCGGTTTCGTCACCCAAGAGAAGATAACCGCCCGGCAGGGATGCCATCTCCTTATCCGTATCAGCGCCGGCGACCGCTCCGCTTCCGGCCGCCTTGACCGACGCTTCCACAATCTGCCGCTGCATGCGCGTGATATAATCGAAATCCATAGACGCAAATACATCTTTTACGCCGCCGGCGCCCCGCTTGCCCTGTTCAGATTGCATGACGGTATTGATCCAGAAGATTAGAAACGCGGTAACCTCGTTGACGGCATAATCCAGTTTTTGACTCGCGATCAAGCGCGGGATTCGCTCGCTCACAATTTTCGGCAACTTACGGGCAATATCGCGGCGTTTGTTCTCAAAATCATCATACTGCTTCTTGATTTTCGGATTGGCCTGGTATTTCAACTGATCTATGCTGGGGTACTTCGATCTGGCCCTCTCCAGCTGTTCCGAGATGACATTAAAATTCCTGACTGCGGCCGCCACGGGCCCATACCAGACACCTTGAATCTTTTCCTTCCCGTCTTCAACCAGAACAAGCTCTTTTGCAAAATCATCCTTCTTCGTTCGTACCTGTTCAGCCGCCTCATGTTTCCCGCATTTCTGAAGGAACTCATCAAACAGTCTGATTGACTCGGTATAATACTCGACCGGAAAGTTCGTCTGGGAATTCAGATCGCGTTTGGCAAATTCCCTGGCAAGAATATCCGCCATATCCGTGAGTTCCATCTTTTCTATCTGAGTGCGGAGAATTTCCATTGTAAAAGATATGGTTTCCTGGCTCTGCTTCACAAGCAGCTTGTCGGCCGTTTCCGATACCACAACGCCCTCGATCCGGTTCCCATCCTTTAGTTGAAGCACAACTGCTTTCCCCGTGGGCAACAGTTTTTGCGTCTCCGGTGATAGTTCTTCTTTCGTGATGGCGAACGAAGAAACAGCCAGCGTGGAAACCAGGACAGTAACTGCAAAATAATTGAATCCGGTCATGGCGGGAACCTTTCGTTTCAAATACCTCTACGTCGATCTTGTGAGCTATGTATGCATGAACAGAAAAAACAGTTTCGTTACGGAAACTAGATGATGTCGGACGGAATGTCAATCCTTAAACAAGTTTGCGCCGAACTGGGACCGGATTCACTTTTTTACCGCCCTGGCAGCATTTGATGAGCAGATCAACGCTCTTGACACAAGATGCAAAACGGCGTAAATTGATAGAAGATATTGTGAGGATAATTGTGGTTATGAAAAATCCGGGGTTTATTATTTTTCAGGCGATAACATTATTGACTGCGCAATCCGTCTGCGCGATTGTGTATGTTGACGCTGGCTATGGCGGCGGCGGCAACGACGGCTCTGCGGGCACGCCTTTTACTAATATTCAGGCTGGAGTTAATCTGGCCGGCTTGAGCGCCGATACGGTTTACGTTGCTCAAGGGACCTACTTGGAGCAAGTGACAATAAGTAACGGCAGTTGCTCCGTGCGCGGGTGTTTTGGGGGTGTGGGTAACTGGGCGCAGGATTTCAAGCTTTATCCCACCATTATCGATGCTTCCGGTCAATCCTATGGTTTCTACATTATTAACTCAATTGATAACGTGCTTATCGAGGGGTTTTCCGTTAAAAGCGCAACAAGTTGCGGTATAAGGTTCGCATCGGGCAATGTCGGAAATATGGTGCGCTTTTGTAATGTCCTCCTAAATGCCAGGGGTATCGTGAGCGGTAACGGCGCGGGGTATGTAAGCATTGTCTCATGTAGCATCGTCTGGAATACTTACAGCGGTGTGATTACCGAATGGAACTCAGGAAGCACGGCGGCACTGACCAATTGCATTGTGGCGTTTAACGGCGGGTATGGAGTGGCGCCAAGTGAATGGGACGCGTCACACAGGATTTATGCCGCCTACTGCAGTTTCTACGGCAACGGTCTCGGAAACTGGAGTGATGGGGTGCGAAACAGAAGGCCAGTCTACAATACGGCAGCCCAAATAAACAGTCGGAGTGGCAACTCCAATAACATTGTGGCAAACCCGGGATATGCCGAGATCCAGACCAGTTGGGATTTGCGGAAGCTTTACGCGGACTCGCTCTGCCTGGGCGCCGGAAGGAACGGGGTAACCCTGGGCGCCTATACGAACGCGGATGTTTTGTCGGTTTCCAGCAATACCTACTATGTAAGCAATGCCGGGAACGACACTAACAGCGGCGCTTTGTCCAGCCCGTGGGCGAGTGTCCGGAAAGCTGCAACTGTTGCCCAGGGAGCCGACCAGGTAATTGTCATGCCTGGAATCTATGCCGGCGATATAGTGCTCCAGGTCGGCGGGTCGGCCGCAACACCGGTCACTTACAAGGGGCAAGGGCAAGTTGTTATAACCAACGGCACCAATTGCCTCCGCCTGAAGAATGTTGCCGGAGTGGCGATTGAAGGATTCCAATTCCGGGGAGCCACTACCGCGGGTATAATATTTGATAATGCAAAGTGTGTGACGGTCTTGAACGGGTCATCGTACAGCAACTCCGGCTACGGAATTTACTTCTCCGGCAGTCATCTCAATATTGTGAACAATCTGGACATTTACGGGAGTAGTGGCGGATACGGTATTTACTTCGCCTCAGCTAACAGCAACACGGTGGAACAGTGTAAGATCCACCACAATGGTCAACCGGGGATTTACGTGACGGGGTCCATAGCGGAGGGTGGTTACGACCAAACCGCCTCGTTGACGTTCGACACCATCCAGAATTGCGCAATATATTGCAACAATGTCGGAATCGCGGCGGAAGGTGCCTGGTGCAATACGAGCGGGATCCTGGTAAAAAATTGCACAATTACCACCAATACCGGTACCGGCATCGATATGCGCTGGTCGTGCGCGAATATTACGTTTGCGAGAAATTGCATCATCTCTCATAACACAGGGTGGGGAATAACCACCGCGGGCAGTGATGACGACGTCAATCTGGCCTATTGCAACCTTTATTCCAACAAGCTAGGCAATACCCGGTACGAAGGGGTGTATACCAACAATACAGCCGCAGAGATAAATGCCTTCAGTGGGGCCGTTAACACAAACAACATAGTTAAAGATCCCATGTTTCGTAAGTTTGATCAGTACAATTTTCATCTGTGGCCATACTCTCCGTGCATAAATGCCGGCGACCCGTCCGATCCGGTGCCTGCAGGTGGAGGATCAATAATAGACATCGGCGCCTACGAGTGTACGGTGGCTCGCGGCACTTTTATATCCATATGCTCCAGAAATGATTTGCGTACCAGTCGATACGCAAACCTAGCGCTGAAGCCCAAGTCAAGAGAAAACAATCCCCTTCGATAGCCAATCCACGGAGATATTGCTTTTTCAACGTTTCATTATCCAGTCAACAATGTTATCGGCAAGTTGTTTATGGCTATAATCCTTACCTGGTAAACCATATGTCTTATGGTTGGACAACGTATGGTCATCAAAACAACATATGATTTTAGACTTACCCTTTTCATATACAGCCAGCGCTACCACGCCTTTTTCGTCTGATATCAGGCATTTTGCCGGGGGACTGACTTTGATGGGCGTTATTCCAATACCGGTCACAGATTTAACATCTTTGGTAAGCTCGTGTTTGGCAACAATACTGCATACAGGTTTACCTCCAGCTTGGCCATACTCAATACCAAATTCCGACAACACGGCATTCATCCACTTGGGATTGCTTTCAGAAGCACAGATTACAATGACGTCACCACCGGATTTGACAAAGTCAGACAGGGCTTTGCATTCTTCAGGCAAGTATTTATCCGTGTTGTACGTAATCATATAGACATCGGCATTATTTAATATCTCAGGCGTGACCGGACAGTTCAGATATTTTACTACAGCGCCCCGCGCTTCAAAAAGTGACATAAATCCATCGTAGCTTCCCTCACAAGTACCCGCACGGTACACATCCCGCAGTATATTTACCTTTCCCGGAGTACGAACTAATTCACTGGGCATACCATCTCCGGGCAAACTGAGTGAGAATGCGGCCAGTTGATCTCTACTGATATAAATCCCATTATCGCAGAATAAACCCAGGTTGCTTGCTCCGGCAGATGTGAAGACTTTAAAATCCCTCAGCATTTCCGGTCCTGTCTTTCGACGTTTGCGTTTTTCCGCGCTGATGTATGTAACATTATTACATAAAAATATTACCCGGTTAAAATATTCACCGGTTGCTTTTTTCCATGCATTAGCTCTGTCTACCAATTGACTATCCTTACTGGTGACATTGCAATACACCTCGGGCTCACAGTAATCAATGTATCCCGCCTTTAAACAGCCTGCCATATCAAAAGACCGTTCGGCAATATTACGTTCCGGAGTTTCCCATCCACTGGATGAAATAGTACATTCCGGCTTGATTTTCTTCACTTCATCATGAATAAACTTTACCCATTCAGTAACCCGCGCCACCCGCCAGTCTTTCCATGCCTTTGTCTTTACGGCAAGGTCTTCAGCATTAAAGGCGCTTTTATTATCGATAAGATCCTTAGGATCAAATCCCAGCTCTTTTTTTGCCTGCTCAATACAGACATCACAATAACAACAATCGCCGCGCGCCATACCATATCCATCGTCTATAGATATGCCGTCAACACCCCGTTTAAGGCTTTCTTTAACAAGGTCCAAACATGCCTGCCTGAAATTCGGGTCATTGATACATATCATTGTTTTCGCGCCCGCTTTGTTAACCGCAGGACGGAGATTATATTTCTTCATCGTAGGCTCAATAAAACTGGGCAACCACCAGCCCCACACTTTTATTCCTTTCGAATGTGCTTTTTGCACAACATATTCTATCGGATCAACATCGTTATCGGGCGTATAATTGCCGAAATCCGACTTGAAATATGTCCACCCATGGGCTACGCCGGTAAAATATACCACCGTGTTAATTTTGGCCGATGCCAACTGGTCTATCCATCGGTCAATTCCCGCCTTGGTTGACGGCTGACCGTATTGGTAAACCGCCCTGATATTCCCAAGCGCATTGACGGGACTACCGAGAGCCATAATACCCGCTACCACAACCGCCAATATACTTACCTTCTGTTTCTTTTGCATAAAACTCCTACGGTACATTTAAGGAAGGCCGACTCTTATTTCACAAGAAACCATTTTTTCAATTATCCGCGAGATCATGCTCCGTCACAACCGTTTTGAAAATGACTCGCGGATATTACAGTTAAGACTTATCACCTCCTTGAGTTATCTTGCTTGGCTGTTGATTTGGCATCGGTTGCTGCCGAGAATATGGCAGACAACATGTTTAATTGGGCATCGGTGGTTTCACCGGAATAGTAGAGCGATATCGGATAACCCAATGAACGAACAAGTTCAATTTCACGCTGCAAATCAGCAGGCGGTTTAGGCAGACGTTTGCCACGTTCAATAACATCCGAGTAACTGCAAGCGCCGATAATAAGCTTGGATTTTTGGATGTCAGAAAAGAGTTTTGCTTGTCTCTGCGCCTGAGATTGAAAACTTTGGTACGCGCCGTCACCTTTAAGGCCATAATTATAGTCCATTATCAACACTCGGTCGATAACTCCTTTTTTAACAAGGTTATAATGCAAATTAATATCGCGTTCATTGATAATTGTGATGACAGGTATATTCGGCCCTGTTCTTTTACAAGCAGCGATAAGTTCCGTGAGAAGACGTTCCTTCTGTTCGGAACGCAAGGCCGAATATTTCTCTCGCAATTGTACCAGGGGACTATCGGATGGGATTGCTTTACCCACCCTTGCATAACCATCTATTCCCTTCAGCACATTTGCAAGGTTTGTATTAGCAATTTTATCGAACTCTTGAATACAAAGCTCACAGACACAATCCCGTTCACCGTGCAGCGTCAACATATCGATAACGATACCATCTGCCTTAAATTTTGCAATAACTTCTTCAGCAATATTGATAATGAGCTTGTTTGTCTTAGGATTCGCCGGACAGGGTGTGGCCACACTGGATTTACCCGAATTGAACAGCATAGCGGCAGGAACTTCCTTGAATATTTTCCCTCCCCAGTAGTAAACACCAAGAATAGCATAGACGCGAATACTATTCTTTCTTGCGGAAGTAACCAGGTAATTGAACGGTTCAAAGTCATCCTTGACGCCATTCCATGAATTGATAACATTACTTTTGTAATAAGTTCCACCGCGAGTAAATGCTGGAACCGCTAAAATATTAAACTTTCCTTTAACTGCTTGGATAATTTCAGTGTCAATCTCTTCGCTATTATTTACAGGTATACCTTGTAAGATCCGGTCTTGATATTGTTCCGCATGCAAGTTCTTACAGAATTCCACATTAAAGAACACGGATGCTTGTAAAAGAAGAATAATATTAATCGTCTTATTCATAATTAATTTCTCCCGGCATGAACACGATGCTAATTTTCGACTTTTTAGATTACGGAACCTGCTCATTCCAGGTCGGCGCGCGGCTTGAAGAACCGTTCCTGGATACGGTCCATATAAAGAAAGATGCCGGGCGTCACAAACAGCGTGATGATCTGGGCAAAGACCATGCCGCCGACCACCACCAGGCCGAGGGGGATGCGGGAGGAGGCATCGGCGCCGTACCCCAGGGCAATGGGCATGGTCCCCAGGATGGCGCACAGGCCGGTCATCAGGATCGGGCGGAAGCGCACGAGACAGGCGTCGTAAATCGCGTCGTAACTGTTCATGCCCTCGGCCCGGCGCTGTTCGGCAAAGTCCACCATCAGAATGCCGTTCTTGGTGATCAGCCCGATGAGCACGAACATGCCGATATAGCCGTAAATCGAAAGCTCACTGCCGAACGCCAGCAGGGTCAGCAGGCCGCCAAAGACCGCCACCGGCAAGGTGGTGAGAATCGTGAAGGGATGGATATAACTTTCATATAAAATCCCCAGCATGATGTATTTCAGAAAGATCGCCACCAGCAGCAGGATACCCAAACTGGCAATGGACCGCTTGAATTCCTGGGCATCCCCGGTAAATTTTCCGACCACGCCGGCCGGCAGGATTTTGGCTGCCACTTCCTCCATCTTCTTGATGGCATAGCCTAGCGGAATACCCGGGGCAATACTGAAGGAAAGGGTCGCGGATTCCTGCTGTTGGGCGTGCGGCACGTTCTGCGGGCCCGCTTCTTCCTTCCAATCCACAACGGATTTGAGTGGCACGAGCGTGCCGTTTACGGGCGAGCGCAAATAGAGCATGGCCAGGTCGCTGGGCAGACGCTGGTGTTCCTTTTCAATTTCGGGGATGACCTGATATTGGTCGAGATCGGTGGTGAACTGGGTCACATAGCCGCCGGCATACCCGAGCGCCAGGGCTATCTCGATGGTTTCCGCCGTGATACCCAGCGCCGAGGCGCGGTCCCGGGCAATCGTCATGTTTAAACGCGGCATGGTAAGCTTGATGTTGTTCTGGACACTAAAGAAGCCCGGCACGCCGCGCATCGCCATCTCGAGTTGCCGGGAAGTGGCATAGACCTTGTCACGGTCAAGCCCCATAAGCAGATAGGCATAGTCGCTGCCGACCGCGGTGGATTCGGCCCCGGAACTTATTTTCAGCACCGGCATGGCCTGCAGGTAGCAGAAACCGGAGGGCAGAACCATCAGTCGGCCCATGAGTTTCTGGGTGTAATACTCGATCGGATACTTGCGCTCATGAGGCGGGCGCAGGCGGATGAAGAGGAACCCCAAGCTCTGATCGGCGCCGGGCTGAAACCCGGTGACACTGCCCAGCTGGATCACATCGGGCTCTTCGCTGATAATGGCCATGGCCTGTTTTTGAAAGGCCTGCATCTGCGCGGTGGAGGCGCCTTGCGGCATCAGCATGGCGCCGTGGATGAAACTGCTGTCGCCCTTGGGCAGGAAACTCTGGGGTAATATCATGAAAAGCCATACGGTGCCCGCGATACAGACAACCCAGGCAATCAGGGACACATATTTATGACGGAGCGTCCAGGTCAGCGCTTTGCCATATTGCCGCACCAGGCCGGCGATGGCGTCGGTAATCAGCCGTTGGGCGCGATTAGGCGCGCGGCTATGCTTGATGATGCGCGCGCACATCATCGGCGACAGCGTCAGGGCCACCACGGTCGAAACGATAACCGCGTAGATCACGGTCAGGGCGAATTCGCGCAGGTTGCGGCCGACCGCGCCGCTCATGAACACCAGCGGGGTAAAGACGATTATCAGCGCCACGCTGGTGGAGATCACGGTAAAGGTGATTTCCTTCATGCTCTGGATCGCCGCCGGAATTGGCTTCATGCCCGCTTCCATGTGACGCACCGTGTTTTCCAGCACCACGATGGCGTCATCCACGAGGAACCCGACGGCCAGGACGATGCCCATCAGGGAGAGCGTGTCGATGCTGAATTTCGAGACCAGCATCAGGATCAGTGTGCCCAGCAGGGAAATCGGCAGGACGATGCCGGGAATGATGGTTTCGCGGATCCGTCCCAGGAACATGAACATCACCAGCACCACCAGGACCAGGGCGATAACCACCGTCTCCTGCACGTCCTCAATGGATTCCTTGATCGGCTGGGCGCCGTTGAACATCGTTTCGTAATTAATGGATTGGGGTAACTCGCGCCGGGCCGTCGCCAGCGTCTGACTGATCTTGGCGGCCACCGCGACGGTATTGGCCCCGCTGACGCGCGAGATCGCCATGACCACGCACATGCTTTTTTCCGGCAACCCGGGTTTCTGGTAACGGATGTCCACCAGGTCGTCGGTGACGCTGTCAACACAGTGAGCCACATCTTTCAGCCGCACCGGCGCGTTGTCGCGATAGGCAATGATCAGTTCGCCGAATTCGCGACCCGTGCGCAACTGGCCTTGCGGCTCGAGCGAAAAGGTTCGCGAGGGCCCGTTGAGACTGCCGCCGGGGATGTTGACCGTGCCGGCTTTCAGGGCCAGAGCCAGTTCATCGATGCCGATCTGGTAGGCCGCCAGCTGTTCCGGGATAAACTGGATGCGCACCGCCCGCTGGGCGCCGAAGGTCTGCACCTGGGAGACGCCCTCGATCATGCTGAGCTTTTTCGAGATGATATGGTTGGCGTAGTCATAGAGATCCCCATGCGATAAGGTGTCGGAGTACAGCATCAGGAAGTAGATCGGCGAATCGGACGGGTTGTATTTCTTGTAGGTCGGGGGATTGGGCAGATCCTTGGGCAGATTATTCTGGGCGCGGGTAATCGCCGCCTGAACATCCGGCGCCACCAGGTCAACATTCCGATCCAGGCTGAAGGTCAGGTTGATGGTGCTGATGCCTTCCTTGTTGTCCGAGATCATAGACTGCAGGCCGTTGATCTGGGTGAACTGGTTTTCCAGGGGGGTGGCCACCGCGGAAGCCATCGTCGCCGGGCTGGCGCCGGGATAAGCCACGGTCACCTGGATCACGGGATAATCCACCGTCGGCAAGCTGTTGACCGGGAGCCGGAAATAGGACCACACGCCGAACACGGCCATGACGGCCATGACCAGCGTCGTCATGATCGGCCGCCGGATGAAGATTTCAGAAAAGGTCATAAGACATCACTCCGCGCCGCCGTTCATTTGCCTTTGGGTTCAGCCGCTGTGGGCGGCGCGTTGCCGGGCGGAGCCGGCGGGGCCGCTTCCATGACCGTGGCGCCCGGATAGAGCATCAACTGGCCCAACACCACCACCCGCTCGCCGGCCACCACGCCCTTCACAATCTGAAGCCGCCCTTCATGGCGCACCCCCGGTTTGACCAGCCGGAGCTCGACCTTGTTATCCTTGTCCACCACAAAAGTATAGGGGCCGTCCTTGCCGAATTGCACCGCGCTTTCCGGAACCATTACGGCGTCGCGCGCGGTGCCGGCAAAGATCCGCACCTCGACAAACTGACGGGACCAGAGTGCCAGCTGCGGATTGGGCACCAACCCACGCAACAGAATCGTGCCGGTCTGCAAGTCCACGGCGTTATCCAGAAAAGACAATTTCCCCGTATGGCTGTTGGTGGCACCGCGCGGCATGACTTCAATCCGCACCGCGCCGGCCGCCATGGCCCGGCGCAACAGGTCCAGATACTGCTCCGAGACCGAGAACTCCACGAAGAGCGGATCGTAACTTCGGATATTGGTGAGCTTCGTCTGGTTGGCTATGGCCAGGTTGCCGTTGTCCAGGAAGCGCTTGGAGCATACCCCGTTGACCGAGGAGACCATCATACAGCGGGAGAGGTCCAGGCGGGCCTGGTCGAGAGCCGCCTCGTCAATCTGGAGCCGGGCCGTGGCGGAATCCAGCTTGGTTTTTAGCGTGTCGAACGTCTCCGCCGAGATCATGTTCTTGGCGAGCAGTGGCTGGTTGCGTTCCAGGGTGAGGCGGGATAATTCCAACTCGGCCCGATCCGCGGCCACCACGCCTTCGGCCTGGCGGACCCGGTTCGTGTAATCACTGGTCTCAATCAAAAACAGGGGTTGGCCATTGGTGACGATGGCGCCATCCAGGATAAAGGTCTGCTGGAGCCGGCCGGAAACTTGCGGCACCACATCCACGCTCACCTGGTCCTTGGTGTTGCCAAACGCATTGATGACCACCGGCGCTTCCATCGCCTCGGCCACCGCGGTTTGCACCGCGGTGGGCGGCATCTGATGCTGACCGCGCTCGCCCCGGGAGCATCCGGTCACGATTAAAGTCAGGCTGCCACATAGCACAAAATAAACGGAAAAACGCATGGGGATATTCATGGCTGCTGGTCCTTTATGGTGCGGGTTGAGAAAAGGTCCTGGCTCCGGCCGACGCCGCTTTTTTCCAGCCGCCCGACGGCATAGGCAAGATACGCCAGGGCGGTGAAGGCGTCCTGCCGCGCGGTAATATTCTGCTGGCGCGCCTGGGCCAGGCGGCTTTCGGCGCTGATCACGTCCAGCATCGAGTTCAGCCCGTTCCGGTAGCTGTCCAGGGCCAGATCATAGGAGGCCGAGGCGCTTTTCCGATAGGCCAGGCTGAAGACATGTTTCTCCAGGGCGGTGTCATAGGCGGCATAGGAGCTCCACACCCCGGCGCTGGCCGCCAGTTCAGCCTGCGCCAGCTGATCGCGCGCGGCGTCCGCCTGCGCGGCGGCGGCGCGCTTGGCGCTTATCGTGCGCAGGCCGTCGAACAGCGTCCATTGCAGATTAATTCCGGCGTTATAGGACCAGTCGTTATCTTGCCAATCTTGGTCGCTATAGTTGTTATAGTAATTGCGATTGACGTCGCCGCTGAGAAAAAGCGACGGCCAGGCGGCGGAACCGGCCACGGTGATCGCCGCTCGTTTCGCGGCCAGGCTGGCGCGCAAGGCGGCGATATCCGGCCGGCGATCCAGGGCCTCGTCAATCAGGCGCCGCATGTCCTGCCGGTTCACTCCCTCGGGGAGATCGCTGGCCGGGGATTGCACGTCCACCGGCGTATCGGCCGGCAACCCCAGGGCCTGGGCCAGCCGGCCTTTGGCAATGGTGAGCTGGCCTTTGGTCCCGGCCTGTTGATAGCGCGCCTGGTCATAACCGGCCTGCGCCTGGAGCACATCCAGGACCGTGCCCACTCCGGCGGTATTACGCTCCTGGGCGGTATCCAGCGCCAGCTTGGCATCCTTGACGCTCGCCTCCGCCGCTTCCACCCCCGCCTTCGCACTGACCAGTCCATAGTAGGTCGTCTCCACGGCCAGCAGAATATCCTGGATGGCCTGGTTGAAGGTGAAATTCGCAGCATAGACCGTCTGGAGCGCCTGCTCCACCGCCGCCCCGCGGCCGCCGCCGAAATTGAGCACCAGGTAATCGAGTTGCAACCCGGGGCCATAGCGGATATAATCCGTATCGAAGCTGACGGGATCGGCCGCAAAGCCCTGGCGCGCGCCGATGCCCATGCCCGTGAGGGTCGGCAGGAAGTAGCCCCGGGCCTGATCCACCTGGGCCGCGGCGGTACGCGCATCATTCCAGGCCTTTCGGGAGGCCGGGTTGTTGCGCAGGGCGATATCCGCCAGTTCGCCCAGGGCCAGCGGCTTGGAAAAATCGCCGCTGCGGGCGCGCGCCGCCTGCCAGGTGGCATCGGCTTGACGGGCCCGCTCGGGTGCCACCCAGGGTTCGGTGTTGCTCTTCGGCGCCGGCGCCGACATGCATCCCGCCAGCACGCCCGCCAGTCCGATGGCGGCCGCCAGCATCCTTGGCGCAATAAATCGTTCGTTCATCAGGCGTTATCCTTTCGGGCCCGCCGGGTTCCCCGCTGAGGGCCCGTCCCCGGTCGCGGGCGGAACCCCGGCCGACCGGGTTGCGCGGGGAGCACGGCCTGCAACAGCGTATCGATCAGGACTCGCACATAGGCTTCGGGCGGCAGCGGGCGATATCCGAAAATCGTCTCACAAAACACATAATGGGAGATCGCGCTTACAAAGATGTGCGCGAGCGCTTCCGGCGCGCGGGTGATCAAACGGCCCTGCTGCGCTTCGGCCTTGAAATAGGCGGTCAGGATCTTGATTTCGGGCGGCGGCTGATCGGAAAAACGACCGCCCCCGGTGATCGTGATACCGCTGGAACGGATCATCACGATGCGCGGCATGATGGTCTGGATTTGCCGCAGCAAGGTCCGGCCCGCGAGGTTCAGGGTTTTTCGGATATCGCCGGCGCCGACGGACTGCATGAGCTGTTCCTGCCAGGCCTGAAGTTTCGTTTCCACCTGCATGGCAGCCAGGAACAGGCCGGACTTCGTCTTGAAGTGCTTGAAAATCGAACCCTCGGAAATCCCCGCTTCCCGGGCAATCCGGGCCGTGGCGGCCTGAAACCCGTAACGCAGGAGAACCTTGCGCGCGGCTTCCAGGATCGTCTCATTGCGTATGGATACCTGCCTTGCCATGAACTATTCAAGCCCCTTCTTTGATAAGTAAGCGCTCACTTAATAATAAAGCGGGGCCAGGGTCAAGCGCAAAAATGCGGGATACGAGATGGATTTTCCGGCCTCAGGCCGCCGTCTTGCGGACTGACCGGCCCGGCGGGGAGCGGGGCTTCTCCAGCCTTAATTAGCAATTCAAGGGCAGACTCTATTCCGCTCTTTGTTATTCCTGTAGAGGCTGCGCCTCGCTTGTGGGAATCAATGATAACAATCCGCTTCCCCGCTATTCTTAACACCCCACAGGAGCTAACAATAAGAAAGAGAAGAACCCGGCATTGCCTTCTACCTCGATGCGAAGCGAATCTTCCACCGTTCCGCTCCCGCCATTGACCCGGGCCACACAATTCGTAGCAGTTACCGAACTAAAGGAAAAGATTACGAAGGCGAGAAGGCACAATGCAATCAATGCGAAGGAAATAGAGGTTCTTAAAAGTGTCATTTTATCCTCTAACAGATATTAGTTGTGAATTATATATGGCAATATACCAATAACATCTAAAGAGCATCAGGATTACGTCTCGACATTCGACCCTTTGGACAGGCAACGACGGGGTTGTGCCAGGAGTTGGCCATCCGTTCAGACGATTTAAACAGCCGCCGGTGAAATCTACCTGACGAAACGTCTGCATGGAATTGATGATGGGCAAAACGGACCGGAGTGTCAAGCCCTGTCGCCTGCCCCGCCGTAGCGGCTTCGCGTAGGGGGGTGGTCAAGATGGGAGCCGGCATGATCCGCTTTAAGTCCTATTTCTAGGGCTGACCCCAATGCCCTCAATGCCCTTTTATCCGGTCCGGCAGGGCAAGGTCAAGAATTACGTGCTCAGCTGTTAAAACATAACTGCGAAAAGCGCGAAAGTTCAATCTCTTTCAATCCCTACTGGACGAGAAAAGAAGCACTTTGCCCTGAAGCGCATCCAGATTCAGTAAAAATTCACCTGAATCAGAAACTTTGCCCTCCGGCTTGTCGGCATACAAATCATAAGCCGGCAGACCTTTCAATTCGTCGGCCATTACAGTTTCCCGAACGGGTTTGCGGCCGAAATTAAGAGCGGTCATTTCTATGCCGGCCTTTTCAGGCAGACGATGGATCATGACAACCAAACCATTGTTTGTTAGATCAGGAATTGCCAACTGCTCCGCGAGAGCAAGCTTGTATTTTTTCCGAATTGCAAGCATTCGCTTCAGTTGCGATGCAAAGGAATTCTTATCCTTTAATTGATCAGCCAATGCCCCGTAGATTGTCTGTGCTTTAGGCAATCCGCTGGGTGACGCAAGCGTCTGCGGATTCAGGCCGGCAAGATCATATGCGCCGCGGTTGACCCATCTGTAATCTCCATCGGCCACCAGTTCGGGTATCTTATCTGTTGGCAAGGGAAGTGCTCCCACCAGGTCCCACCCGGAGATTGCGAAAACACCGGGCTGCATGGCGTTGAACATAGCCATCAGCAGATGCCCCTTTTTTACGCGTTCAATGTCTTCGCGCAACATTGAATAAGGATCTTTTATACCTAAGGCGGCGGCACAGAATCCTGCATACGTTGTGCACAGCCCGTTTCCCGACAACTGATTATACGGCGCCCGGGCGCCGAGCGCGAGCTCATGCATTTGCTTGATAATCGCAGCTCTAAGTTCCTGGCCGGTAATCTTCTTGTTATGATATTCAAACAGTTCCTCGGCATGTTCGGCGAAATGGACCAATTCATACGTGATTTCATCATGATTCTGGAGCGCGTGAATCATTTGGATCGGCCTGATTTCATACTCCCGCATCAGACGAAGACATAACCGCAAAAAGGAAGCGTCTCCGGTAAGGAGCGCGTGATTATAAGCCGGCCGAGTAATGAAATCATAAGATAAATCAGGGCCGTATTTTGAAAATCCCTTGATTTCTTCAATACCCATATTGAGTTCCTGAAACGACCAGCCGCCGAGCTTGCGCATTGTCCAGGCAATGATGTCGCTGGCAACAACCGAAAGGGGATGCCCTTCCGACCAGGACTTTTTCGAGCCAGGCCTCATTTCAATACCGAGAAAAGGATTGGCATCAAGGCGAATGATAGTTGCCCCAAGAACCAATTTTGTTTTGATAATATCACCCGCTATAAGCCGGTTGGCGGCAAATGAAGGATCAAGCCAATTCAAAGTGGGCTGGCCCGGCCTGAAATAATGAAGATAGACCCATCTTCTTTTCCTCCCATCTGCGCCTGTAATGGCATCAGTTGCATCCCATCCGGTCACACCCGGCTTGCCGGGCACTGAAAAAAGAACCCGTTGCAGCTGTCCCGTTATATAGCCTTTCTCTTTGAGTTTATCCACGGTATCAGCCGGTAGGGTGACACTGTCATTTCCTTCAGGAACGTCAGGAAGCAGGCTCCAATCCTCTTCCCTGATCGCGACCATGTCATAGAGGCCTGGATAATCCTTGTAACCCAGCTCGGCAAGACGGAAATCAGCGCCTTTGCCGGTATGGCCGGGGATAACGTCGCCAATAATAATTGCGCTATGCTGCGCGGCAGTTTTAACCATGCGCTGGTAATCCGCATCCGTGCCGAACAAGGGGTCAATATTCAGACTGATGCGATCGAACCAGCCATCAACCGTCGGCGTGGATTGATATCCCTGGATGCCGCCCGCCCTTTTTACCGGCCCGGTATGCATTGCCTGAATACCTGTTTCCTGAAGTGCATTCCAGAGCGCCGGGTCGCCAAGAGCCTGGAGAACACTTTGCCCGGCCCGGGTGATTGTTGCTGGCGGATAAGCCGTAAACCAGACCGATGCGCGCGCAACAACCTTTTCAGTCTGCGGCATGGCATAGGGATGCTGCCATTGAATACCTGAGCCGGACACCTTCTTTGAAAGTTGGCCAGCCGCATGCAGCATTGATTGCTCTTCCAGCCAATTGATATATGTTTCTTTACTGCCGACCGGCTGATGTTCAGCGGCCGAAAGGAAATGCCCCATAATGAAAATGGACAACCCAAAAACACTTCGCAAGTAAGTTTTAGTAAAAAAGTTCATATTACACTGCTCCAAATTCCGGTTTGGACCCGATTGGTGCCCCCGCCTTGCAGACAACACCCTATTGTCCAATATCTTTCAGCCGCCTGCCAGACATAAGGTTCTCTTCGATCTTCTCCAGCGAAATGCCCTTTGTCTCCGGCACATACAGCAGGAAGAAAATAATAAAAACAAACTCAAGCAGACCATAAAGCAGGAAAGTGTTCCCGTGCCCGAAATGTTCAAGCAGCGACAGAAAAGTTAAAGCAACAATACCATTTACAATCCAATTAGTGGCGGTGCTGGCGGTAATTCCGAGATCGCGGCCGCTAAGCGGATATATTTCCGAGCAGAGCACCCAGATAATCGGCCCGGCACTCATGGCAAATCCTATGATAAAAAGCATGAGAAACGCAATTGCCGTAAAAGTCATGACCTGCTGCGGGTGCACGGCTGAAGCCGAAGTTAGCGCGGGATGGCTGTCAAGTCCCGCCTTGAACATAATGCCAACCATGCACATTGAAATGCCCATGACAACGAATCCGGCATACATAATCGGTTTCCGGCCGAGTTTATCAACAAAGGCAATAGCAATGAATGTTGCCAGCACATTTACACAACCAACAAGTACGGTTCCCCACATCTGCTCCGCGACTGCCACGAAGCCGGCAATTTCAAAAATCTTCGGGGCATAATACATTACTACGTTGATGCCCGTGAGCTGCTGGATAATCTGCAGGCCAATACCAAGAAAGATGACCTTGCGATAATTCCGGCTGCCGGCAAACAGCTTGAACCCATCATGTTTTACTTTTAGAGTTTCCGCTATCTCATTCATTTCGGACTGGACTTCCTCTTCAGTATTACGAATCTTTGACAACACCGCATTTGCTTCGGATTTACGGCCCTTCAGCAGCAGCCACCGCGGACTCTCCGGCAGGAAATAAATGGCAATAAACATGATAATTGACGGGATCGCCAAAACAGCGAACATCATTCGCCAGTGTCCGCCAAGATGCCCGAAGATCTGCGCATAGGTCGCAAAGTAAGTATCGCTTGAAAATGCAAGCACAATTCCAATAGTAATCAGCAGTTGATACATGGAAATCATACTGCCTCTTATTGTCTTGGGCGCAATTTCCGACAGGTAAAGCGGAGCTGTGAAGGATGCTATGCCAACTGCTATTCCAAGGAAAAACCTTGTGCCGATAAGAATGTCTGCCGATGGCGCGACAGCACACCCAATCGAGCCAAGCGCAAAAACTACAGCCGCAATCAAAAGCGTATACTTACGCCCGTATTTTTTGGAAAAATACCCGCTGATCAACGCGCCAAACGTAGCACCCCACAACAGCGCGCTTACAATATCCCCAAGCTGTAAGGTGCTTGACCCAAATTCCACGCCCATGAAAGGCAGGGCCCCTGATATCACGCCAATATCAAGGCCGAAAAGTAATCCGGCTAATGCCGCTGTAAGGCCGGTAATATAAACAATCGGTTTATACTTTGATTTTCCAGACAGTGTTTTTTCATTATTCATAGAATTCATTTGGGTACCTTTCAAGAAACCACATCCCCGCATTCCTTAACCTTATACGCAAACTCTACAACATAATCCTTGCTGCAACTTGAGTAAACGGTAAGGAATTAGGGTCACGCCTCGACCACGCCAAAAACATGGCAAGCAATCGACATTTTGCGCCGGAAACGCCGGGATTGTGCCAGGAGTTTGCCATCCGTTCAGACGGTTTGACCAACCGCCAGTGGACCTGTCCACCATAGCGCTTGGGCGACGGTGGAATCTGCCTGACGAAACGTCTCCATGAGCACGATGATGGGCAAAACGGACCGGAGTGTCAAGCTCTGGAGGCGGAATAGGGTCACCCTTAAATCACTAATTAATATGCCAGTTGTTTTTCGATTCGAACCAGCGCGCCAGATTATTTATTCTTTCAATGGGTGACCCTACTCCTATATTGTGACGGGCTGCTCGAATGCGGATCCCGTTATACGGGTGGGTTCCTTGTCGTATGCGTCCCCGCTGGAATCTCTTCGGATTTCTTATTCGCGCTCATGGTCAGGACGTTCTTCCCGTCGGCCCGCTGATAACGAACCTCATCCATAATACTCTTGATCAGATGCATACCGAGTCCCTGGAAATCCCCGGCTTCCTCGATCGCCACCTTATCCGGAGGCGCAATAGAAAGCGGATTGAAGCCAGGACCATGGTCTGATACTTGCACTTCAAAAGCACCGGGCATGTTCCGTGCCCGGACGGTTAAGTGCTGGGTGTCGTCGTAAGCATAACTACAGGTGTTGATGCTCTTCTCTTCAAGGTAGACATAATTGCATATGTGGGCAACCGCTTCTTCAGCAGCTAATTGTACACGATGGATATTCCGGGGCGAAAGTCCGGCTTGCCGGGCAAATTCGGTAATAAAATCACTGACGTTTCTGATCTCATCCAGTTTCGCCGTGAAGCGGCGTTCCATTTCCTGGAGTGGTCCCTCCCGGAGACCCTTTGCTCTGCTTGCCGTAGCAACCACCAGTTGCCGGATATCGAGACGAATCAGCATCGAAATGATGAATGCCACTACGAACAGCGCCACAAAAATATTCAAGGTGCCTGCGTAGGTTCCCGTTGTTTCGCGAACCCAGGCGGTAAAAAACGGTCCGGCAAGGCCCGCGGCCGCCCAAGCCGTGAGGATATATCCGTGAATGGCGCCAAGCTGCCTGGTTCCAAACAGATCCCCGATATAGGCGGGAATAGAGGCAAAGCCGCCCCCGTAGCACGTCATGATAATGAATATGAGTATCTGGAAGAGCAGCAGGCCGGTAACCTTGGGCAAGAAGAAAAAGGCCGTGATCTGGATCACGAAGAAAGCGGTGTATGTATTCGGGCGCCCAATGTAATCCGACAGCGCCGCCCAGACGATTCGTCCCGCGCCATTAAACAACCCTATCAGGCTGACCATGAATGCGGCCTGAACGGGCGTCATCCCCACCACCTCCTGAGCCATGGGAGAAGCCACGGATATGATGGCTATCCCGCAGGTGATATTGATGAACAGCATGCCCCAGAGCCAGTAGAATCGGCGGGTTTTCACGGCATCGTTAGCCATCAATTGTGAAAGGTCATCCCGTATCTTCTTGTTATTTGCAGATGCGGTTGTGGCGTTGAAGCCCTTGGGCATCCATCCGGCCTGGGGAGGCGCGAGATATTGTGAGGACAGGAACATAATCGTGAAATAAGAAAACCCGAGCACGTAAAAGGTATTGGCCAGCCCAACGGTCACAATCAGTCGCTGGATGATCGGACTGCAGATCAGGGCGGCAAAGCCAAATCCCATTATGGCCAGCCCCGTGGCCAGGCCGCGACGATCCGGGAACCATTTGACCAGGGTTGAGACGGGAGCTATGTATCCCATTCCAAGACCAATGCCGCCAAGGACTCCGTAACAGAGATAAAGCAGGTAAAGACTCTTGACATAGATCGCAACGCCCGAACCGGCGATTCCAAGACCGAAGCAAATCGATGCCACAGAGCCTGACTTCCGGGGGCCATATTTTTCAATGAAGCGCCCAAGAAAAGCGGCCGAAAGACCCAGGAACAGGATGGCAATGCTGAAGGTTATTTGGACGTCCTTCAGGCCCCAGCCGCATTGGCTGATGATGGGTTTGGCAAAAACGCTCCAAGCGTAGACCGACCCGATGGACAAATGAATACCGACCGCCGAGGCGGCAATCAGCCAACGGTTTTTGATGCCTTGTTGAGTTGTCATGGCGACCGGGATCAGC
>Ga0180015_1000109_pt1 | contig 23167 bp, 19 predicted proteins | sample KR13_S2_MetaG_FD_116508 | JGI IMG/M metagenome (GOLD analysis project Ga0180015, IMG submission 116508) | Groundwater microbial communities from the Olkiluoto Island deep subsurface site, Finland - KR13_S2_MetaG | ecosystem: Environmental > Aquatic > Deep subsurface > Groundwater | place...
CCGGTAGGTTTGTTCTAACCGGATTGTAGCCGATGGCTGGCTCGGGGGACTTCCTTTTCCCCTTACCAGAGCAAGGGACTTTTTATTCCGTCGTTTAGAAGACTTTTATCACTGGCGCTGACATGTGCCTTAACGGCCTGCAGAAACCCCCGTGTGTCCACATATGCGTTACCCTGAGGCATACCCAGCCCGGGGTTGCCCGGAAGTTCATCGACGACCTGAGATCGGCCGTCGAGCACGTCAAGAAAAACCCGACCGAGAAAGGTCGAATGGCGCCGATGTACGGCATGGCAGCCACCTTCCCAGACCGGGAAATGGTCGGTGACGCGCTGGAGATGTTCCTGGACCTCTTGTACAAGGTTTGAGGAACGGTTCCCATGAGCCTTCTCCTTTTTTGAGCGCCGCATTATTGTGTACCATTCAGAGTGAAGGAAAGTACTCCGTACTGTCTCAATCCGGTGTCGTGTACTGTATTGTAGACGGAGACAACGAATGCGACACAAGAAAAGAGGACGATCGGGTGACGAGAGATAGCTGGACACCATTGAACGCCCCTCCCGAGCTCTCGCGAGTGCTTGAGAAGTCGCAAGCCGTGCACGTTGCTGGGAGTATCGAGGAACTGTTTGATCTGGCCTGCGGCGGGCCTGATCAAGATTTCCTGGAAGTAGGTTATATTCTTCCCGATGGAGGTCGCGTGATCGAAACGACCGTGGTCCGTGTGCGTAACGGCATCGCGGTCAACTACCCGGACCCGTACATGCGACGGCGCGATCCCGACTGCATGGTGATCGCCGACGAAAAGACCTCGGACAAGCCACGGTTTAGCGAACGTTTTGGAGAGGAGTTCGGCCCGCTCAGGCAGGAAACCCTCGATTGGCTGGCCGACCAGGAGCTGGCGATATTCGCCTTCCGAACAGGCCGGAAGGGGATGGGCGAAGACGCACTGGCCGTCGTTCCCGCAAACGCGGCGTTCTTCGCCCTGGGCCTCGCCCTTCTGCAGGGGATTCTCTCGCCGGTGGAACTGCCGCCCGATTTCTCACCCCGGACTATCATCTACGTAGCTCCACCGTTCCGTCACACGCATTTCAAGGGGGAACAGGTGGTCGTCCACGACCGGACGGGCAACCTCCACGAGATCTTCTCCTACAATCTCTACCCCGGCCCCAGCGCCAAGAAGGGCGTGTACGGTTCACTGCTGCGCCTGGGCGAGGAGGAAGGCTGGGTGACTGCCCACTGCTCGGCGGTTCAGGTCGTCACGCCTTACGACAACGTGATGACGATCATGCACGAAGGAGCCAGCGGCGGAGGAAAGAGCGAGATGCTGGAGCAGCCGCACCGCCTGCCTGACGGTCGGATGTTGAAGGGTCGCAACCTCGTCACCGGGGAGAAGCGCTACATTGAGATCCCGCGTACCTGTGACCTGCGGCCCATTTGCGACGATATGGCGCTGTGCCATCCCGATATCCAGCAGGCCAACGGGAAGCTCTGGTTGGTGGATGCCGAGGAGGGTTGGTTTGTCCGTGTGAACCATATCACCGAGTATGGAGCGGACTATGACCTGGAGAAACTGACGTCCCAGCCGTCACGGCCTCTTGTGTTCTTTAACATCGACGCGGCTCCCCACAGCCGCGCCCTGATCTGGGAACATATCGAGGACGAGCCGGGAGTGCCCTGCCCGAACCCCCGCGTCATCATTCCACGTTCGATCGTGGCTAACATCATCAACGAGCCGATAGCCGTTGATGTTCGCAGCATCGGCGTCCGCACCCCGCCGTGCACGCGCGAGAAACCAAGTTATGGGATCATGGGGTTGTTTCACGTCCTGCCGCCCGCCCTTGCGTGGCTCTGGCGCCTGGTGGCGCCGCGGGGGTTCGCCAATCCCAGTATCGTGGGAACGGAGAAGATGAGCAGCGAGGGTGTGGGGAGTTATTGGCCCTTCATGACCGGAAGCATGGTGCGTCAGGCCAACCTGCTGCTCCGGCAGTTCGAGGAAACGCCGCGCACGCGATACGTTCTCATCCCCAACCAGCACATCGGCGCCTGGGAGGTCGGATTCATGGCTGAATGGCTCGCGCGGGATTATCTCGCCCGGCGAGGCGCCGCGCGGTTCAAGGGGGATCAGATCGTTCCCGCGCGATGTACCCTTCTCGGTTACGCGCTCAGTTCAATGCGCATCGAAGGGGTCCGGATTTCTCACTGGTTCCTCGAAGTAAACACACAGCCGGAGGTGGGAGATGAGGGATACGACCAGGGCGCGGCGATTCTACGGGAGTTCTTCTGCGAGCATCTCGAGCAATACCTCAAACCGGACATCTCCAGCCTGGGCCGTCAAATAATCGAATGCTGTCTGGACGATGGCAGCTTAGAAGATTACGAGAAACTGCTGGGAAAACCGTAGAAGATGAGTTGTGGGGCTGGACACCCTGATGCTTCTCCCAGGTCAGTAGCATGGTACTGGCCCGGTACTACAACCCGCTCAGGCTGGGCAAGGAGGGACACCGGCGGGTCGCGGGCAACATGCTGGCCAAGTTCGCTATTTACAAAAGGGTTGTCGTTACAATATAATCACTTTCACTATTTTGCCATAAACCCCTTACCCGACTTCTACAGGTGGGACATTTGCTAAAAGTTGACCCCGGGTTCAAAGCAACTCTAAGTACCGTGGAAAGCGCCGGCGAGTTGAGTTACTGCTACCAGTGCAGCTCCTGCGTGGCGGAGTGCCCGGCCGCTCAGCGGTTTCCAGAGTTCAACCCCCGGGAGATCGTCCTGGCGTCACTCCTGGGCGTCGCTGAGTACCTGACAGCGGAAGGTTCGGTGATCTGGCAGTGCGCCACCTGCTACAACTGCTACGAAAGATGCCCCCAGGGCACGCACCCGGTGGAGGTCATCACCGCCCTGAAGAACATCGCCTTTGATAGCGGGAACGCGCCCGAGAACGTTTCCTCCCTGCGCGAAGCGGTCATGGAGCATGGTACGGTGATAGCCCCATCCGATACGATCCGTAAAAGAAGAGACGAGCTCGGGCTTCCCGAGTTGCCGGACGCGCCGGCCGAAGACATGAAGAAGATAATGGGCCGGGGTGGTGGTTGATTCAATGTCCGGTGACTACACCCTGTTCCCGGGCTGCATGATTCCACTCAGGTATCCCCAGATCGAGACGGCGGCCAGGAAGTGTCTTCCGGCCGTCGGCATCGGCCTCGAGGAGTACCCCGGTTTTACCTGCTGCCCCGAGCCGTGGACCGTAAAGGGGACAGGCCTGGAGGAGTGGCTGGCGGTGGCGATGCGAAACCTCGCGGTGGGAGAGAACTCCGGCCGTGACCTGCTGGTGCTCTGCAACGGCTGCTACTCGACTCTCAGGGAGGCCTCTCACATCCTTTCCGTCAACCCCGAGGCCGCGAAGGCGGCGGAGAAGAAGCTGTCCGGACTCAAGGTATCGTACAAAGGAAAAGTCGAGGTCAGGCACGTGGCCTCTGTCCTGGCCGGGATAGGCCCGGAGAAGATCGCCAAATCAGTCAAACGGCCCCTGGAAGGCCTCAAGGTCGCCGTCCACCACGGATGCCACCTTCTCAGGCCCTCTTCCGTCATGGAGTTCGACGACCCGTTCGAGCCGTCCATACTGGAGGACCTCGTTGCGGCCCTGGGAGCCGAGGCCGTCCGTTACGAGGGTTACACCGATTGCTGCGGGAGGGCCTTGAACGACGTGAATGCCGGGCTCGCCATGGCCGAGGAGAAGGTCCGCGCGATGGAGGAGGCCGGGGCCGACTGCCTGGCGTTGGTCTGCCCGGCGTGCTTCGAGCAGTTCGACCTCGGGCAGGTGGAGATGAAGCGGCACCTGAAGAAAGAGCACCATCTTCCCGCGTTCCATTACTGCCAGCTCCTGGCCCTGGCCCAGGGGGAAGACCCTGACGCGCTGGGGCTTTCGCGCCATAAGATAAAGGTAAAGCCGCTGCACCGAAAGCTGGGGCTTTAGGGAGACGAGCGATATATGGGTAACATGACCGAGATAAGATGGCACGGCCGGGGAGGCCAGGGGGCGGTCGCCTCCGCCGAGATGCTTGCGCTGGCCGCGATCGGGGAAGGCAAGTCGGCGCAGGCGTTCCCCAGTTTCGGCCCCGAGCGGCGCGGCGCGCCGGTCATGGCTTTCACCAGGGTCGGCGACGAGTTCATCCACATAAGGACCGGGGTCACCGAGCCGGACGTGGTGGTCGTCCTGGACCCTTCGGTCATGGGCGCGGTCGACGTAACGTCCGGCCTCAAGGAGAACGGCATTGTCATCGCCAACACCTCCAAGACCAGGGAGGAACTGGCCGACCAGTTCGACATCGATCACCCGCTCTACGTCGTCAACGCCACCCGGATCGCCCTTGACGTGATAGGAAGGCCCATAACCAATACCACCATGATGGGCGCACTGGTTAAAGTAACCGGGCTGGTCGAGTTGAGCTCGGTCGAGGACCAGATCTCCGAGAGGTTCCCACGAGTGGCCGAGAAGAATATCGAGGCGCTGCGCCTGGCCTTTGAAGAAACGCGGGCCCGGGAGGAAAAGTGACCAACGACAAACCTACATGGAAAGAGTACCCGATGGCCGCCACCATACACCATCCCGGCTCGGCGACCGGGCAGAACACCGGGGACTGGCGGTCCGAGCGGCCGGTGCGGGACGACTCCAAGTGTGATAAGTGCGGTATCTGCTGGATATTCTGCCCCGACGCCGCGTTGTTCATGGACGAGGACGGCTTCTACGAGGTGGACCTCTTCCACTGCAAGGGATGCGGGATCTGCGCCCGCGAGTGCGGCAAAGGCGCGATAACCATGGTCGAGGAGGGCGAGTGATGGGAAAGCGCATCGGCCTCGAGGTCTCACTGGCGGTCAGCGAAGCGGTCAAGATGGCGCGTGTCGACGCGGTGGCCGCCTACCCGATTACCCCCCAGACCCACATCGTGGAGGAGCTGTCCCAGATGGTCGCCGACGGCGACCTGGACGCCGACTTCATCATGGTGGAGTCGGAGCACTCCGCGATGAGCGCCTGCTGCGGCACCAGCGCCGTGGGGGCGCGCACTTTCACCGCCACCGCGGCCCAGGGCCTGGCCCTGATGCACGAGATACTGTTCATCGCCTCGGGGCTTCGCCTGCCGATAGTGATGGCCATCGCCAACCGCGCCCTGTCGGCCCCGATATCGATATGGGGCGACCACAGCGACGTCATGGCCGAGCGCGACACCGGGTGGATACAGTTCTTCGCCGAAACCGGCCAGGAGGCGTTCGACCTGACCATACAGGCGTTCAAGATCGCCGAGGACAAGCGGGTGCTGACTCCCGCCGCGGTTAACCTCGACGGGTTTACCTTGAGCCACGTCATCGAGCCGTTCGATATGCCCGACCAGGAGGAGGTAGACGCGTTCCTTCCCACATTTGAGCCGCAGGTCATCCTCGACCCGGACAACCCGGTGACGATGGGGCCTGTGGGGTTCCCCGAGATATACACCGAGATCAAGAAGCAGCAGAACGAGGCCCTCCTGGGGGCCCATGAGGTGATACTCGAGGTGTGGGAGGAGTTCGAGAAAGCGTTTGGCCGGGCCTACCGCCCGGTGGAGAGCTACCGTACGGACGGCGCCGAGGTCCTTATCAGCATCGCCGGGTCTACCGCCGGGACCGCCCGGGTCGCGGTGGATAATATGCGTGAGGCGGGCAAGAAGGTGGGGCTTATCCGCACCCGATTGTGGAGGCCGTACCCGTTCGAGGAGACCCGGGCCGCGGTCAAAGGGGCAAAGGCGGTGGCGGTAATTGATCGCTGCCTCTCGTTCGGCGGCCCGGGCGGCCCGATATGCTCGGAGCTGCGATCGGCCCTCTATCCACTTCCCGAGAAGCCGGTGGTAAACAGCTACATAGCCGGCCTGGGAGGGCGCGACATTACCCTGCAGGACTTCTACACAGTGGTCGAGGATACCTACCGGGTCCTGGAAGAGGGTCCCACCGACGAGTACAAGATGATCGGGGTGAGAGAGTAGATGGCGGAGCAAACAGACGACCTCGAGTTCCTGCCGCGCCTCCTGCCGCCCCAGGAGTTTGTCGCCGAGGGCAACCGGGCGTGCCAGGGTTGCGGGGAGCTGCTTGCCTTGAGGCAACTCTTCAAGGCGGCCGGTCCGGATACGATAGTCTGTAGCGCCACCGGCTGCATGGAGATAATAAGCAGCCCGTACCCGGAGACCGCCTGGAGAATACCGTGGATGCACGTGGCGTTTGAGAACGCCGCCTCGGTCGCCGCAGGCGTGGAGGCCGGCATCAAGATACTCAGGAAGAAGGGCCGGTACCCCGCCGACCGAAGGATAAATATTGTCGCGATCGCCGGTGACGGGGGTACCGCCGACATCGGGCTACAGGCACTCTCCGGCGCGCTGGAGCGGTGGCACGACTTCACTTACATCTGCACCGATAACGAAGCGTACATGAACACCGGCATTCAGCGTTCGTCGTCCACACCGTACGGCGCGGCCACGACCACCAGCCCCGCCGGGAAGCTCTCCATCGGCCAGCAGACACAGAAGAAGAACCTGCCCATGATAGTGGCGGCCCACGACATCCCTTACCTCGCGACCTGCTGCCCCAGCTATCCGCTGGACCTCATGAACAAGGCCAGGCGCGCGTTCGAGACGATCGGGCCGACGTACCTCCATGCTTTCAGCGCCTGCCCCACCGGCTGGAGGCACCCCATCGACATGGCGGTGGAGATAGGGAGACTTGCGGTGGAGACCGGCGTGTTCCCTCTCTACGAGGTCGCGGGAGGAAAGCTCAAGATCAACCCGGTGATAGAGAAGAGGAAGCCGGTTATCGAGTACCTGAAGCCACAGGGGCGTTTCCGCCACCTGAAGCCGGAGGACATCGAGGAGATACAGCGCCTGGTGGACGAGAACTACGAGAGGCTCGTCCGCCGGGCCGAGTGTGACGCCAGTGAGTAGTGTTCCGCCTCATAAATGCGGTGACACACCGAGAGCGTCGATGCGCCGCGCCGGCAAGGCGCGCGACCGAAGTCGTACTCTTGGAGTACTTCGAGGGAGCGGAACGCAGCCGGAGTGGATGCAGCGGCGTTCGAATGCCATTGCATTTATGAGACGGGACACTATATGGCCGTCGCCGACCGCGGCGGGCCGCGGATAAGAGCAGAGGGAGGTTGGCTAGGTGCTTCGTTCCATAGATACGGTTAAGCACCGAGAGCGTCGAAGCGCCACTCCGGCAAGGCGCGCGACCGAGTTGTGCTCCCTTGAGGGGCGACACTCCTGTCGCCCTCCTCCGTCGAGGGAGCGGAACGCGGCCGGTGTGGATGCAGCGGCGTTCGAATGCCAGCGTATTTATGGAGCGGGGTACTAAACAGCATGGGTTCGGTTTCCGAGAAAGGTTCCGTCCTGGTTATCGGGGGCGGAGTGGGAGGAATACAGGCCGCGCTTGATCTGGCCGAGTCGGGGTACCGCGCCTACCTGGTTGACAGCGCCCCGGCCATCGGCGGCATCATGGCGGGGCTGGACAAGACGTTCCCCACCAATGACTGCTCGATGTGCATCCTCTCCCCCAAGCTGGTCGAGGCGGACCAGCACCCCAACATCGAGATAATCGCCTACGCCGATGTCGAGAAGATCGAGGGAAAGCCGGGTGACTTCAAGGTCACCTGCAGGCGCAAGGCCCGGTACGTCGATACCGAGACCTGTACCGGTTGCGGGGCGTGTGCCGAGGCGTGCGTGCTGGCGGACAGGATACCGGACCTCTTCAACTCCGGGCTCTCAAATCGTAGCGCTGTATATGTTCCGTTCGCCCAGGCGGTGCCCCGCCTGGCGCTCATCGACACCGGGGCCTGCCTGCACTTCACCAAGGGCAAATGCAAGAGCCCTTGCGTGGAGGCGTGCCAGCAGGGCTCAATCGACTTTGAACAGAAGGACAAGACGGATACGTTCAACGTGGGAGCGGTGGTGGTCGCCACCGGCTCGGAGCCGTACGATATCTCGCGCCTCACCTCTTACCACCCCGAGCACCCCAACGTCATCTCCTCGATGGAGGTGGAGCGCATCATGTGCGCCAGCGGGCCCAGCGGGGGCCGAATACTGCGCCCCTCCGACGGGAAGCCCGCAAGCAGGATAGCGTTCATACAGTGCGCGGGCTCGCGGGACGAGAAGCACAACCCTTACTGCTCCAGCGTGTGCTGCACCTACACGGTCAAGGAGGCGACCGTTATAAAGGAGCACGACCCCGATATCGACTGCCACATCTTCCATATCGACATGAGGACGTTCGGGAAAGGTTTCGAGCAGTTCAAGGACCGTGCCCGCGACGAGTACGGTGTCCGCTTCACCCGCTTCAAGGTCCCGGCCCTCGAGGTCGCCGGACCTGATGCGCTACGCATTGAGTACCAGAAGCCCGACGGCTCCCGGGAAACGGAGGAGTTCGACCTCGCGGTGCTGTCGGTCGGCCTCACCGCGACAGGCAACAAGGCTCTCCAGTCCGCCGGGGTCCAGATGGATGAGTACGGCTTTGTGCGTACCGATAGCACCTCCCCGATGGACACCTCCAAGCCCGGCATCTTCGTTCTTGGCGCCGCCGGTGGCCCCAAGGACATCCCGGAGACGGTGGCACAGGCCTCGGGGGCGGCGGCCCGTTGCGGCTCCATTCTCTCGGGGGCCAGGGGAACCGACGTGGAGGAAAAAGAGTACCCGCCGGAGATCGAGCTTGACGGAAGCGAGCCCCGCGTCGGGGTCTTCGTGTGCTCCTGCGGGAAGAACATCGGCGGTGTGGTGGACGTCCCCTCGGTGGTCGAGTACGCGTCCACACTTCCCGGAGTGGTCCACTCCGAGGGCAACATATACACATGCTCCGGCGAGTCGTGCGACAGGATCAAAGAGGCCATCGGAAAGCACGACCTGAACCGGGTTGTGGTCGCCGCCTGCACGCCCAGGACGCACGACCCTCTGTTCAGGGAGACGATCCGGGAAGCGGGCTTGAACCGTTACCTGTTCGACCTGGCCAACATCCGCGACCAGTGCTCGTGGGTGCACTCCGGCGAGCCGGAGAAGGCGACCGCCAAGTCAAAGGACCTGGTCCGAATGTCCGTCGCCAGGGCGCGGCTGCTCCAGCCGCTGCCGTCTCTTCCGGTGAGCGTTACCCCATCGGCGCTGGTGCTTGGCGCCGGCCCCGCCGGGATCGCCAGCGCGCTCGAGCTGGGGCGCGCCGGCTTCAAGACGTACCTGGTGGATAAGGAGGACCGCGTCGGGGGCAACGTCTTGAACGTACCGGCGGGAGCGGCCGAAGGCGAGCTGAAGGATTTGACGGACTGGCTCGAGTCCTCTGTAGCCGAGCTCGAGAAGATGGAGGCCGTAGAGGTTCTCACCGGGGCGCGCCTGGCCGGCCTCGAAGGCTACATCGGGAACTTCAAGGCCACCCTTGATGTCGGCGGAAAAGCTCGAACGGTAGACGCGGGCGCCGTAATAGTGGCGACAGGGGGAGTCGAGCACAAGCCGGACTCCTACCTTTACGGCTCGAGCGACCTGGTGATAACCCAGGGGGACCTCCAGGAGAAACTGGCAAAGGGGCTTGAGGCGAAGTCGGTGGTAATGATCCAGTGCGTGGAATCGAGAGAGCCCGACCGTCCCTACTGCAGCCGGGTATGCTGCGTGTCCGCCCTGAACAACGCGGTCGCGATAAAGGACCGGAGCCCCGACACCGACGTCTTCATTCTGTACCGCGACGTGGTGTCCTACGGCTTCTACGAGGACCTGTACCGGCGGGCGCGCGAGGCCGGGGTCCTCTTCGTACGGTTCGACGCGGACAGCAAGCCCGAGGTAAGCGAGTCCGGGGACGTTATCAACGTCAAGGTCAAGACCCCGCAACTGCCGGTCGACCTGGATATATCCGCCGACCTGCTGGTCCTCTCCACGCCTGTGGTCGCCGCCGAGGACAACGTTAGGATAGCGGAGATGCTCAAGGTCCCCGTCGACGAGTACGGCTTCTTCCTGGAGGCGCATGTGAAGCTACGCCCGGTCGATTTCGCGACCGCCGGCATCTTCCTTGCCGGCATGTGCCACTTCCCCAAGCTGGTGGAAGAGGCGATCAGCCAGGGCTGCGCCGCCGCCGGGCGCGCCGCCACGATCCTCTCCAAGGAGTCCGTTACCGGTGAGGGCGCCGTCGCGGTGGTGGACGATCACTTCTGCCGGGGCTGCGGCGTGTGCGAGGACGTCTGCGAGTTCAGCGCTATCGCCGTAGGCGAGGGGGAATCGGGCAACCTGGTTGCCACCGTGAACCAGGCGCTCTGCGTCGGATGCGGAACCTGCGCGGTGTCCTGCTGGAGCAACGCCATAACCATGGAGAACTTCACCGACCGGCAGGTAGAGGCGATGATTGACGCCGTAAGGTGAGGTACTTAGAAGATGACAGACGGAACAAGGGGCAGATAAGTTGGCAGAGCCGGAGATTGTAGCGTTCACCTGCAACTGGTGCGCCTACGCCGGGGCGGATTACGCGGGAGTATCCCGCATACAGTACCCGCCCAACGTAAGGATCATAAGGGTTATGTGCGCGGGAAGGGTTGAGCCGTCGTTCATCCTGAGGGCGCTGGAGGAAGGCGCCGACGGGGTGCTGGTCGGCGGCTGCCACGAGGCGGACTGCCACTACATAAGCGGTAACCTCAAGGCGAGGGACCGGGTGGAGGACACCCGCGAGCTACTCTCGCTCCTGGGGCTTGGAGACGAGCGGCTCCGGATAAAGTGGGTGAACGCCAACGAGGGTGAGGCGTTCGCGGAAGAGATCAAGGATTTCACGAAGGTTCTAAAGCGCCTCGGCGCCAACCCGCTCAAGAAGGCGAAGGAAATCAAGCCGGCCGAGCCGGCCGAGCCCGAGGAGATAATGGACCGCACCAACGCATACCTCTGCGTCGAGTGCGGGAAGTGCACCGCCTCCTGCCCTGTCGCCCGGCGAGACCCCGAGTTCAGCCCCCGCTACACCGTGGAGCAGTCGCTGGAGAAGATGTACGCCGAGGTGGAGACCGGTCAGCAACTCTGGGACTGCCTTACCTGCCGCACCTGCGAGGAGCGCTGCCCGCACGACGTCCGGTTCTCCGAGTTCATCCGCGACTCCCGGGTGGAGGCGCGCTCTCTCGGGCTCGAGGGCAGCCCCGCGCAATCCGGCCAGATATTCTCCTGGATGCGCATGATGTCCTCCGGCAAGCTCAAGCAGGACCGTCTGGGCTGGCTGGACGGGCTCGAGTTCAAGGAGAAGGCGACGGCGAAGCGGGACGTGATGTACTTCGTCGGTTGCCTGCCGTACTTCGACGTTTCGCATCGCCACATCGGCTCGAACTCCGTCGCCATAGCCAGGGACTCGGTCGCCATCCTCAACGCGTTGCGCATCACCCCGGTGTTACTGGCAGACGAGTGTTGCTGCGGCCACGACCTGCTGTTCGCCGGAGACCCGGCCGGCTTCGAGGCACTGGCGAAGAGGAACGCGAAGGCCATCAAGGCTGCCGAGGTCAAACGAATAGTCGTCTCCTGCCCCGAGTGTTACCAGGTGCTCGCCCATGAATATCCCCGCGTGGTCAAGGGGTGGGACGTTGAGGTAGTCCACATTTCCGAGATAATCGCCGAGCGGCTCGAGGCCGGCAAGCTGGAATTCAAGAAGGACCTGGACATGAAGGTAACCTACCAGGACCCGTGCCGCCTTGGGCGCTACATGGATGTCTACTCCGCGCCCCGCAAGGTGCTGGAGGCGCTTCCCGGCGTGGAGCTACTGGAGATGGAGCACCACGGCCCCGACGCGATCTGCTGCGGGGTCAGCTCCTGGGTGAGCTGCGGAGCGACCGCCAGAAGCATCCAGGTTTCGCGCCTGTCCGAGGCGCGCTCGACCGGTGCCGAAACTCTGGTAACTGCCTGTCCAAAGTGCCAGATACACCTGCGGTGCGCCCTTTCGGGCAAGTTGCCGGGCGACCGCTCCAATGTCGAAATCAGAGTCGAGGACCTTACCGCGCTGGTCGCGAAGGCGCTCGGCGTCGAGGGGGAGTAATGTCGGACACAGTGCTCATCATCGGTGGAGGAGTCTGCGGCATCCAGGCAGCCCTGGACCTCGGGGAAAAGGGTCACCACGTGGTCATGGTGGAGAAGGAGCCGTCGATCGGGGGGCGCATGGCGCTCCTGGACAAGGTGTTCCCCACCAACGACTGCTCCATCTGCATACTTGCCCCCAAAATGATAACCTGCTTCAACCACCACAACGTGGACGTTTTCACCTGTGCCCGGATCGTCGAGGTCAACGGCAAGGCCGGCGATTTCAAGGTCAAGGTCAAGCGCTCGTCGCGGTACGTGGACGAGAGCAAGTGCACCGGCTGTGATGCCTGCACCCAGGCGTGCGTGCTGAAGGGCAAGATCTCCGACGAGTGGAACCAGGGCTTCGGGACCAGGGCCGCCGCCTACATACCGTTCATGCAGGCGGTCCCCCGGGTCGCCCTTATCGACCCCGAGAACTGCCTGCAGCTTACAAAGGGCAAGTGCAAACAGAAGTGCGTTGAGGCCTGCCAACGCGGAGCTATTGACTTCGAGTTGAAGGACGAGGTTGTTACAGTGGATGCCGGGGCTATTATCGTGGCCACCGGCCTCGACATTTACGACCCCACCCCGGTTACCGAGTACGGTTACGGGCGGTTCGACAACGTCATCCACAGCATGGAGTACGAGCGTCTCATCAACGCCAGCGGCCCCACCGGCGGCCACCTCACCCGCCGCTCCGACGGGGAGCGGCCAAAGAGGATCGCCTACATCCAATGCGTGGGGGCGCGGGATGTCAGGAGCGGGCATCCGTACTGCTGTAGCGTCTGCTGCATGTACGCGACCAAGGACGCAATACTCGCCTATATGCACCACGACGACACCGAGAACAGCATCTTCTACACCGACCTTCGCGCCTTCGGTCGCGGCTTCGACGAGTACGTCAAGCGGGGCCGGGACGAGTATAAGATCAAGTACATCAGGGCCAGGCCCGGGGAGATAACCGAGGACCCCGAGACCAGGAACCTGCTTGTGTGGTACGACGACACCGAGTCGGGAGGCGTAAAGAGCCTGGAGGCGGACATGGGGGTCCTCTCCACCGCGTTCGTGCCGCCGCCGGGAATCGACGGTCTCGCCGGAGTGCTTGGGGTCAAAACCGACGAGTACGGCTTCTTCCAGGCCGACGACGACCTGCTTGCCCCGATGGACACCGGCGTTAACGGCATATACATCGCCGGTGCCTGCACCCGCCCGATGGACGTCACCGACGCGGTCACCCAGGGCGGCGGCGCGGCCGACAGGGCGGCACAGGCAATATCCGAGGTTTCGGGCAAGGCGAAGGCCGGGACCGCGAGACAGGGAGTTTAAACGATGGTGACTGAGAAGAAGCCGGACGCCGAGGAAGCGACCGGGACCAGCGAGTCGGCGGCCGGAGAAGCGGCCGAGGAGCCCCGCATCGGCGTGTTCGTCTGCCATTGCGGTACCAACATCGCCGGATTCCTGGACGTGCCCGCGGTGACCGAGTACGCCGCCACGCTGCCCCACGTGGTTTTTGCCACCCGCAACCTCTACACCTGCGCCGAGGACGGCATCACCGACATCGAGAACGCCATCAAAGAGCATAACCTTACTCGCGTGGTAGTGGCCTCCTGCACCCCCCGCACCCACGAGCCGCTCTTCCGCAACGCCTGCGAAGCGGCGGGCCTCAACAAGTACCTCTTCGAGTTCGCCAACATCCGCGACCAGTGCTCGTGGGTGCATATGCACGACTGGGACAAGGCCACCGAGAAGGCGAAGGACCTGGTTCGCATGAGCGTCATGAGGGCCGCGCTGTTAGACCCCCTCCAGGAGTTGTCCATAGATATCTACCCCGCCTCGCTCGTAATCGGCGCGGGTATTACCGGCATGACCTCCGCGCTGTCCATAGCCGGCCAGGGTTATACCGTTCACCTGGTCGAGAAGGAGTCCGAGGTGGGCGGAATGGTCCGCAACCTGCACCTGCTCACCCCGACCGGCGCGGACCCCGACACCATTATCAAGCGCTACCGGGACCGGCTCGACGGGAACCCCAACATCAACATCTATACCGGTGCCACCATCGAGTCTATAGACGGCTACTTCGGCAACTTCGACATCACCATGGCTCACGATGACCGCGAGGAGTCGTTCAAGGTCGGCACCATAGTCGTCGCCACGGGATCCGAGGAGATGAAGCCCGACGGCCTGTACGGTTACGGCGAGCTGGAGAACGTCATGACACAGGGCCAGTTGGAGGTGCTGCTCAAAGAGGACGGCCTGAAGGACGTCAAGGACGCGGTAATAGTCCAGTGTGTCGGCAGCCGCGGGCAGCGTGTCTCCTACTGCAGCCGCATCTGCTGCATGGTGGGCATAAAGAACGCCATCTCCATCAAGGAGATGTTCCCCGACGCCAACGTAAGCGTCCTCCACAACGACGTGCAGGTCTACGGGGTTCTCCAGGAGGAGTGGTACAACCGTGCCCGCGGGATGGGCATCCGGTTCAGAAAGTACAACCCCGAGCGCAGGCCCGAGGTTTCGGACGCGGACGGGAAGTTGAACGTCAGTCTGTACCTGGACTTGATGCAACGTGAGATCGACATTCCCGCCGACGTCGTCGTGCTCTCCTCGCCCCTGATACAGACCCAGAGCGGGCTCGACCTCGCCAAGATGCTCCGGGTGCCGGTAGGCCAGGACAACTTCTTCTTCGAGGCGCACGTCAAACTCCGCCCGGTGGACTTCGCCACCGACGGAATATTCGTGTGTGGCACCGCCCAGAGCCCTAAGGACATCGCGGAGAGCATCTCGCAGGCCCACGCCGCCGCCTCTCACGCCGTTAACCCGATGGAAAAGGAGAATGTGAACGTCGAGGCGATAACCTCACGTGTGAACCAGGACGAGTGCATCGGCTGCGGCTTCTGCGCCTGGGTATGCCCGTTCGGTGCGGTGGCTATGGCAACCAACGACAAGGGCCACTGGGTTTCCGTCATCAACGCGGCACTGTGCAAGGGGTGCGGCGCCTGCGCCGCCGGCTGCCCCACGCTGGCCATCACCACCCAGCACTTCACCGAGGACCAGACGATGGCCCAGATAGCCGCCACGTTCCCGGAGCCGAGCGAGCCGGGCCCGGATTTCGAGCCCCAGGTGCTGGCGTTCACCTGTAACTGGTGTTCGTACGCCGGCGCCGACCTCGCCGGTGTGAGCCGCTTCCAGTACCCGACCAACGTACGGATAATCCGCCTCATGTGCTCCGCCCGCATCGACCCCCTCTACGTCCTGGAGGCGTTCAGGAAAGGGGCCGACGCTGTCCTTATGTCAGGCTGCCACATCGGCGACTGCCATTACATCAGCGCGAACCTGATGACCGAGGCGCGTTACTTCGCGCTGAAGCAGTACCTCGCCGAACTCGGCATCGACCCCGAGCGCCTTCAGCTCGCCTGGATATCCGCCGCCGAGGGCGAGAAGTTTGCCCAGGTAATAAGGGACATCGTCGAGGAGACGAAGAAACTCGGCCCCCTGGACAGGAACAAGCTCCGCTACAAGGCGTCGGAGAGGTTCGGCGCCGAGTCCGAGGCCTGACCTATCCCTCACGAATAAACAAAAGCCACAAAATGACGCACTGGTGCCAGGCACCAGTGCGTCATTTCTTCAACAGCCCGGGCAACTATTTAACCCACCAAACGCAAGCGGCGGTTACACAAGAGTTCCACCTTCCGCTATACTGTTTAACCCGATGTCCTCGCGCACCGGGTGCCCAGGTATAGAAAGGTATAATCTTTGTCCTTGATAGTGCAGAAGTTCGGCGGAACGTCCGTCGCCGACGTGGAGAAGATAAAGAATGTCGCCCGCAGGGTGGCCGAGAGCAAGAAGCGAACCGACCACATTGTCGTGGTGGTCAGCGCGCTGGGCAAGACCACCGATGAGCTCGTGGACCTAGCCCACCGCGTCTCCCCGGTCCCCCCGGAGCGGGAGATGGACATGCTTCTTTCCACCGGCGAGCAGATCTCCACCGCCCTGTTAGCGATGGCCCTGGCCGAGCTGGGCCAGGACGCGGTCAGCATGACCGGGCAACAGGTGGAGATCCTCACCGACACGGGTCATACCAAGGCGAAGATACGACACGTCGGCGCAGACCGCGTGGTCCACGAGCTCCGCAAGGGCCGGGTGGTGGTGGTCGCCGGTTTCCAGGGCGTCACCAGCGACGGGGAGATAACCACTCTTGGCCGCGGGGGCTCCGACACCACCGCTGTGGCCATCGCCGCCGCTCTTCATGCTGACTGCTGCGAGATATATACCGACGTCGACGGGGTCTTCAACGCCGACCCCCGGCTGGTGCCCGGGGCCCGCAAGCTCGAAGCCGTGTCGTTTATGGAGATGCTGGAGATGGCCGCCACCGGAGCCCGCGTGCTCCAGTCCCGCTCTGTTGAGTACGCCCGCAACTACGGCGTCCCCCTGCACGTCCGGTCCAGCTTCCACCCCGGTGAGGGAACATGGGTAAAAAGTGAGGATGATGTTATGGAGAAAGCAATAATCAGCGCGGTCACACACGACTTCAGCGAGGCCAAGGTCACCGTGTTAGGCGTCCCCGACCAGCCGGGCGTCGCCGCCCGGCTCTTCGGGATGCTGGCCGACGCCAACACCAACGTTGACATGATCATCCAGAACGTCAGCGATCACGCGCGCACCGACATATCCTTCACCGTTCCCAAGGATGACCTCGAGCGTGTGCGAAAGGTGACCGATGAGGTTGTCAGGTCGGTTGGCGCCCAGGGGTGCACATACGATGACGACATCGCCAAGGTAAGCCTGATAGGCGCCGGAATGCGGTCGCACCCCGGTGTGGCCGCGGGCATGTTCAAGACGCTGGCCGATAACCAGATAAACATCGAGATGATAAGCACGTCCCCGATCAAGATCTCCTGCGTTGTCGGCCGGGGTGACGGGGAAAAAGCGGTCAGGGCGCTGCACAAGCACTTCGGCCTGGATAAACAGTGACGCGACAGGAACTCTTTTGCCACTCGCACGTTTGTATTTTATGACAATCGCTCGCGACCGGCGTCCGGCAGAAGGAGGATGTTAATGGTAGAGCCTGCTGTGGCCATCGTTGGGGCCACCGGTATGGTGGGGCAGGAGATGAGAGCAGTGCTCGAGCAGCGGGATTTCCCCGCCTCGAGCCTGACGCTGCTCGCCTCGGAGCGTTCCCGCGGGAGGTCTTTCGAGTTCCGTGGAGAGACATTGCCCGTCCAGGTCCTGGACGAAAACTCCTTCAAGGGGATAGACCTCGCGCTCTTCTCCGCCGGTGGCTCGATATCACGGTCCTTTGCCCCGATAGCGGTCGATGCGGGCACTGTCGTCGTCGACAACTCCAGCGCCTTCCGCATGGATGACGATGTGCCGCTTGTAGTCCCTGAGGTCAATCCATCCACCGCGCTGGGGCACCACGGGATAATAGCCAACCCCAACTGCTCGACAATACAGATGGTGGTTGTCCTCTACCCCCTCCACAGGGAGCACGGTATCATCAGGGTAGTGGTCACCACGTTCCAGGCCGTGTCCGGGACCGGTAAGAACGCCGTCGAGGAGCTGTCCCGACAGGTGAGGCAGATAGAGGAGGGTGAGCCGGTGACCGCCGAGGTCTACCCCCACCAGATCGCCTATAATGCCCTGCCACATATCGACGTCTTTGGAGAGGACGGCTACACCAGGGAAGAGATAAAGATGATCGAGGAGACCCGCAAGATAATGGGAGAGCCGGGGATGGCGATTACCGCCACCACCGTCCGCATCCCGGTCTTCGTCGGTCATAGCGAATCGGTCAACATCCAGTTCGGTAACCCAATCGAACCCGGCGCGGCAAGGGCGTTGCTGGAGAAGGCGCCAGGGGTGGAGGTCTTCGACGACCCCCAATCCGATAAGTACCCCATGGCCATCCACTGCGAGGGGAAAGACCCCTCCTACGTCGGCCGGATACGAGTGGACCACTCCGCCCCCAACGCTTTGAACCTGTGGATAGTAAGCGATAACCTGCGCAAGGGAGCGGCTCTGAATGCGGTTCAGATCGCCGAACTCCTCCTGGATTGAGTCCTGCCCGGCGTAACGGAGAACGGAGCCTGACGCTTATGGAAAACCCTCTTCCTCCCGGCCCGGTCGGACCCTCGTGCTACGCGCACCCGGGCCTGCCGGCCGTCGCGAGGTGCGTCGCTTGCGGTCGCTATCTCTGTGCGGGCTGCCGCGTCATAGTGGGTAACCGGAGCTACTGCTCGTGGTGCGCGGCGACACCGGCACCGTACGGCTACCCTCCTCCCGCCGCCCCTCCCGTGGCGTACAGGCGCCCCAGGGAGATTTTCTTCCCAAACGCGCCGTGGGGAATTGGCGAGGCCCTTATCATCTTCTTTATCGCCCTCGTTTCGACTTCCGTCGTAAGCATTGTCCTGTTCGCTTTTCTAAACTCGGTCGCCGACACGACAACCGCCATCTTCGTGCTTGTCTTCCTGTCCAGCACCATCATGTACAGCATACTGCTGGGTGGGACCTTCTACTCGGTCAAGGTTCGGCACGGCAGCGACTATACCGCGCTGGGGTTGAAGCTGGATGGCATTGGAAAAGGCATCGCCATGGGCGTTGGGCTGGGGATTCCCCTGTTTATCGGGGCGGTGGTTCTTGCTTACCTTTCCCAGTACGTCCTTGAGCCAACCAACACCGACTACCTGAGCAAGTCCGTATCAGAGATGTCCCGGGGAGCGGTCAACGCCGGCCTTATCGTCCTCTTCGTCTTTACCCTGGTGATCCTGGCGCCTGTTTGCGAGGAGATCTTCTTCCGCGGGTACCTGTACCCGGCCCTTCGAAACCGGATGAACAAGCAGCCGGCGATGCTGGTGAACGGACTCATGTTCGCCGCCGCCCACTTCGACGTGTTCGGGTTTCTCCCCAGGTTCCTGCTCGGCTACGGCCTTTGCTGGATATATGATAAGGACCACACGCTGGGAGGACCGATAGCCGGTCATGCGCTTTACAACGGTCTGATACTCCTGATCAGCGGAGTCTGGCAGCTTTTCTGAGGGAGCGGCACTGAGGGGCGACTCTCAGTCGCCCTCTGCCCCTTTAGAAATATTCGGTCCTCTTTGATATGATACCAGCAACCGGTTGCGCTCTTGCTGAGTATTCCGGTTGAATAAGTGTAATATCTTACCCGGGAGGAGAATTGAGTACTAACAAACTGGTTGCCATCGCGGTAAAGATTGCTGTTGTCGTCGCGGTCCTGGCGGTGCTCTCCGGTGGTTGCGGGGGGCCCGCCGCTGATGTCGATGTCGAAAAGGTCGGCCCCCGGTCGATCGAGGAGGTTGTTACCGTTGCTGGAAGCCTCCAGGCTTCCAGCCCCACTCAGGTTATTCCGCAGGTCTACGGATCGGTCGCGGCGGTGTTCGTACAGGATGGCCAGGAGGTAGCCGCGGGCCAGACGCTTGTCCAGCTCGACACCTCCGACCTCGACCAGGCGCTCCTCGCCGCCAGGGCGAGCCTGGAGTCCACCCAGTCTCTGGCCAGCATGTTCAACAGTCTCTCCTCGAGCGCCGGGAGCATCGGGAGTTCGGCCAACGCGGCCCTTGCCAGCGTTGACGCCGGCGTTGCCGGGCTCTACGAGATTGAGAAGGCGCTGATACCTGTTCTGCCCGAGGAGTACCGGCTGGCGGCGCTCCAGGCGGTTGAAAACTCCTATGCCGGCTACCAGACATCTGTGGCCAGCAGGCCGCCCGTGTCCACCGGCGGTGGCGGTGGAGTGAGCACCGGCGCGCAACAGGCCGCCGCCAACAAGTCCATCGAGAATGCGGAGAAGAACCTGGAGGCGGCCACGATAGCCGCCCCGGTGGCGGGCACGTTGGTGAGCGTCACAAACGGCGGAGCGTCCCTGGAGAGCATGATGGGAACCATGATGAGCAGCTTCAGCAGCATGATGCCATCAGGGCTTGACATCTCCTCCCTATCCGGGCTCTCCTCCAGCATGAGCGGAATGGGCATGGCCAGCGGCGGCCCGCTGGTGCCCGGTTCCTACATAATGCCGGGCACTCCCATATACACCATCGTTAACCTCAAAAGCATGAGCATTATCGCCAAGGTGGACGAGGCGGATATCGCGTCGATAGATGAAGGTCAGGCCGCGACCATCTCCCTGGAGGCGTACCCGGACGATGATATCACCGGCACCGTAACTCATGTCGCCGACACCGCGACCACCAACGAGGCCGGCGCTACCGCGTTCGACGTCACCATCCAGATGGAACCCACCGAGTTCAACCTGAAGATCGGCATGACCGGTACCGCCAACGTGGTCGTCGCCTCCAAGAAGGCCGCCACCGTCGTCCCGGTGGAAGCCCTGGTAGAAAAGGACGGCAACAACTTCGTCTTCAAGGTTGTTGATGGAAAAGCGCGACTAACCGAGGTGAAAATCGGCCTGGTCACCGAGGACAAGGTCGAGATAGTCGAAGGGGTCGTGACAGGGGACACTGTGGTCTTCAAGGGGGTCGAGAAGCTAAAGGACGGCCAGAAGGTCAAGCCCAAGAGCTGACCGTGCCTGGCACCACGCTTAGACATCGCCACCCAAACGGTGCCTGGCTCAGGTCTGTATGGCCACCAGGTGGGGTCAGTGCCTTAAAGCGGTGGTTAAAGACTATACGTATGGAGACAAGGCCTGAACCCTCCCTCATAGACAATCATCGGTCAGACAACCTCGCAATCCCCGAGCTGGTGTCGTTGGAACACCCACCCAAACCAACACCCCACTATGCAACAGCCCGCGGCGTGACCCCTCCATCCTCAAGCAAAAGGCGGTACCGATGCCGGCAAGATGCCGGCGCTACAAGGGAGATGTTATGCAACTGCCCAGGGGGATAGAATGACGCACTGGTGCCTGTCACCAGTGCGTCACAAATGGCGGTACCGATGCCGGCAAGATGCCGGCGCTACAGGGGAGACATTGTGCAACAGCCACAATGCGTCAGCCTGGGGCGAGAAAAATGCGCCACTGGTGCCTGGCACCATTGGCGCATTCCTTCGCTACAATCAAAGTTCGGTGCGGCCGTCCATGGCGCGGCCGAGGGTTACTTCATCGGCGTACTCGAGATCTCCCCCCACCGGCAGCCCGCTCGCAATCCTGGTAACCTTCACTCCCAGGGGCTTTATCAACTGGGCAAGGTACAGTGCCGTTGCCTCCCCCTCCGCGTTGGGGTTCGTGGCGACGATTATCTCGATTACGGAGCCTCCCCGGAGCCTCTCCACGAGCTCCCGGAACCTTAGCTCCTCGGGACCGATCCCGTCTATCGGTGAGATGGCCCCCCCCAGGACGTGGTACCTGCCCCTGAACCTGCCTGTTCGCTCGATAGCCAGAACATCCTTCGGCTCCTCCAACACACAGATCAGAGAGCTTTCCCTGCGCTCATCCAGGCAGATGCCACAGGTTTCCTCCTCGGAGATGTTGAAGCAAATAGAACAAAACCGTATCTTCTCCTTGAGGTCAACCACCGCCCGGGCAAGCTCCATCGCTTCTCTGCGGGGGGTTGACAGGAGGTGGAAAGCGATCCTCTGCGCGGACTTGGGGCCTATTCCCGGAAGGCCGCACAACTTTTCTATCAGGTTCTCCAGTGGAGCCGCGTAGAAGGCCATGGCCGCTTCAAAGGCCCGGTATGCCCAGGCCTCCGGTGAGCCCTCCCATTCGCTCCTCGGCCAGCGCGCTCGACTGCTCCAGGGCGCCGCATACCGCAACCAGCACCAGGTCCTCGAGCATGCCGACATCCTCGGGATCGACAACCTGGGGGTCTATGCTTATGCTCTTGATTCCCTGCTGCCCGTCGGCGACGACCTTCACCATCCCGCCTCCGGCGGAGTACTCGACGGTCTCCTGGGCCAGCGACTCCTGGGCCTCGGCCATCTGCTTCTGTACCTGCTGAAGCTGCTTCATCATCCCCTGGGCGCCTTTCGGGCCCTTGGGAGCCTTCGGATAGTACTTGCCCTTGGACATGCTACCCCTTCCCGCTTTTCTTGTGTTCGACTATCTCTCCGCCGAACTGCTCCTCGATGCGTTTCACCGCTTCACGGGATCCACTCTCTACGTCGTTCTTCGGCGCGTCCTTCGGCGGCTCCTTTTCCTCGCGGGGCTCTTCGGTGGGCCCCACGTTTCGCCCTTCACTTTCAGCCGTTTGGCCACCAACCCTTTCCCGGGGGGCCTCCACGGCCTCCGGTTCCCGCCTCCCGGGCGCCGGCTCCCTTGCCTGCAGGCTCATCAGCCTGATGCTGACCGGTTCGCCGATAAGTCTCGACCACGTTTCCTCCACTATGCCCATATCGCCCGAATCCTTAAGGAGATCCATCTGGAATGAGGCATCCTCCGGGAACCCCAGGACGATCTCCCCTCCCGATACCTCCTGTATCCTGGCCCTGGTGAGAATAGCGTAAAGCCTCATCTGTCCCCGCTTCTTGAACTCGGCGAGCACCGCCGTCCACGACCTTCTGGCATTATCCCGGCCCGTACTTCCGGGTTGCCTGTCCTGCCGTGGCTCCTCCTTTTCCGTGGCTCCAGCCTTCGGCTTCTTCTCTTCCCCGGCGCTCTCCCCGCTCCCTTCACCCCCGGCGGCGGGTTTGGCTCTATCCTCCCGACGAGCCGGGGACACGTCCGTGTACGGGGGGCCTTCCACCGGCTCGCTCGCGGCCCGCGGCACGGGGGCGACCTGGCCAACCGCTTCTCCGCCAGGGGCTTCCATCTTCCTCTCTATCTCGCCAATGCGAAACTCGAGGCCCTCGAGGGAGATGTCGGCGTCCAGCTTCGTCGCCTTGACAAGCGCGCACTCGATATCCAACCTGGGATTCTCACTCCACCTCATCTGACGGTGCGTGTCTCCCAATCGCTCCATCAGCTTCATGACCTCGAAGCGCCGGAGCCTGTTGGACTGCTCGGCCAGTCGCTGGTAATGCTCCTCCGTCGCCTCCACTATCTCCTCCGGCTTCGCCGCGTTCTGGATGAGGAAAAGGCACCTCAGGTGTGAGATGAGCGACCCAACGAACCTTCGCGGGTCCTTCCCCGCGTCTACAATCCTGCCTACGAGTGCGAGTGCCCCCGGGGTTTCCCTCTCGGCTATCAGGTCCACCATCTCAAA
>Ga0180015_1000111_pt1 | contig 23148 bp, 15 predicted proteins | sample KR13_S2_MetaG_FD_116508 | JGI IMG/M metagenome (GOLD analysis project Ga0180015, IMG submission 116508) | Groundwater microbial communities from the Olkiluoto Island deep subsurface site, Finland - KR13_S2_MetaG | ecosystem: Environmental > Aquatic > Deep subsurface > Groundwater | place...
GCGGATAACCCAATGGGTTATCCGCTCAACGCAAGTGGTTAACCCCTTGTAACCCCGCATTAATGCGGGGTTACGACGGCCCGGAGGGTGAAAATTGCACGCCTCCGTGCAATTTTCAGGTATAAGGAGATTTTAAGAACACCTTGGCCGTATAAAAAGGAGCAATTAATGCCGCAATATTAAATAAGGCTGACAGACGCATTATTGGGATAATAACGTGTGACCGGCCTGTACTCTTAGATAGCGTTTCAATCTGGTTATCTTCGTTTTGCATATTATAACCGGATTTCCCAAAATGGTTAAACCGCATGTGACCTGTCCCGGCGAGCCAGGGAGAAAGTTAACCTGATTTATTTTTTCTGATAATAGATATCGCCCCATCTTCTATCGGTTATCCGCCAACTCAATGTCGGCATCATCTTCCATCCTACCCCTCCTGTCGAGCCTGAGAAAATCCCCCTGTCACTCCCAAAGCCCTTATTTTGTTTCCATTATTTCCTTGATTATTCCCATAACCACTAATATAACCATCCCGTATGCAAACCGTTATTAACGAACAATATACGAAACATTATGCCGTCGGATCAGCAGGCTCATAAACGGGCTGTCCTTTATCCACCTTCGTCCCGATACCCGTCTACGCTTTGGAATAGCTACGCCGAGGCAAGCTGGAAGCCTGTCGAAACCTGTGCAAGAGCCAGGGCTATCAAATCATCGGCGAGCATTTTGACCGCAACCATTCCGGCGGGACTTATTCCGCGCCGTGCTTGTATTCGCGTATCCGTTCCGCTACCTTTCCCCCGTGAAAGCGCCTGCATGGGCAGGGCAATTCTGCGGGGTGAAGTCGAAAACAAGCTTAACAGATTTGGACTACTCCCATGATGCATTCCCAACATTCTGATCCTGCACTAAACGCACCCCGTCATCCCCGCCTTTGCCTGAGAACGATGGTCCTGTCCCTGATTCTTCTAGGAGCGGGCGCAATTCCCCATTCACTCCTCGCCGCCCCGGCCGTTGCCATGAATTTAACGGTGGTCAACCAGAGCGGATACTCTGACGACCAGGTATATTTCATCATGATTTGCGCCAGCCCCCTGGGTTACCTTGATTTTGCCAATCATGTCTTTGTCGCGATGCCTTCCTTCACCCTGGACACGGCCACCATGACCGCGACCTTGACCCAGCTCAAGACATACAGCGGCGACGGCACCGCCACGATTCCCTGCCCGGCCATGGGCAGTTCCCGGTTATACTTTTGCTTTGGGAAAAATTTCGACCAGATGGGCGGGTTCACCTCGTCCGGTCCCGAAATGGGACCATCCAACCCGATACCCTGGGACAAGTTCGAGGTCAATCTTTCCAGCGGCGGGTTTATCAACTCAACCGGGGTGGATTTTTTCAGCATGGCCTATACCTTGACCGCGACCCGGACCAGCGGTGAGACCGTCACGGTGGGAATTACCAATTCGTCGGAAACCATTTTCCAGCAGTTCGAAGCGATCCCGTCCCCGGCCGACAGCGAACAGCATTCCGGGAACACTGATATCTTCAAAGCGCTGATCGTGAAGAATGCCACGGGTGAAGTGGTGCGCGTCATTGCCCCGAAAGCCGCCGCCCTGGGCAATGTCAATGCCACCGATTTACGGCCTCAGACATTTACCCATTTCCTGGATGATTACGTCAACAACCATTGCTGGAAGCCCGGCCGGACATTTTCTTTTTCCAGCAAACTCGCCTCCGATCCGGCAACGTATTATGGAAAAGTGAGCGGGGACGGGCTGACCCTTGCGATCTATACCGATGCCGCGCTGACCACCCCTTACGCCGTCCCGTCTCTGCCGAGGCCAAGCAATTCCTGGGGCAATCCCGACTTCAAAAACTCGCCCGCGTTGTGGCATAATGTCGGCGCCGCCAGCACCGATCCAAACAACATCGACTGGGGTTACCTCCTCTACGGACAGGACGGTTATCCGGCCGGCCCGAGCGCTTATTGGATCACCGACCCAGTGGCCATGGCCATCCCGGTTTCCATCGTCCGCGGTGTGATGCATCTTGACAATGGTACGGTAGATTGGAAGGACAGCACGAAATACTACCAGGGAACGAACGGCGTCAGCACCTCGGAATTCCCGATTTTCTATTATGGCCAAATTCTCCACCGCTACGGCATTGCGGGGCACGTCTATGCTCTCTCTTATGATGATATCTACGGATCCGACTCCGGCATCTCTTTCACCAACCCGTTCGTCACCCTGAAGCTCTATCCGTTCGCCAAGCCGGAGGTGATCGTGACGGGCACGGGCGATTACGATGGCGACGGCAAGGCCGACTTCCTGGCCTACCGGGCCGGGACCTGGTACTTCCTGCTCTCCTCCGTGGGCTATGGGTCCGGCCAGACCGTTGGTCCGTTCCTGCTGGGAGACGCTACTGCCGACCCGGCCAAGGGCGACTTTGACGGCGACGGGAAACTGGATCCGACCGTGTATTCCTCATCCGGCACTTGGCAGGCGCGCGCGTCAACCGAGGGCTATGCGAACACTTATACTATCCCGTTCGGTGGCGCGGGCTACGCGCCGGTTGCGGGCGATTTCGACGGCGACGGGAAAACCGATTTTGCCTTGTACCACGAGACCAACGGCGCGTGGCTGGTCCGGTTTTCCGCCACGGGCCAGGAAGCAAGCGGCGTGTTCGGTGGCGCAGGCAGCGAGGCTATGACAGCGGACTTTGACGGCGACGGCAAGGCCGATCCGACCCTGTACCATACGGACACCAGCCTCTGGCGGGTACTGCTTTCCGCGAGTGGCTACAGCCAGGAAGCCTCCCTCGCTTTTGGGGTCCCCGGTTGTATTGCTTTCGCTAAGGACTTTGACGGCGACAGCCGGCCGGACCTGGGGCTGTTTCACGAAACCAGCGGGCAATGGGGATTTGTGCTTTCCTCGCGGGGCTACGCTGTCGGGTTAGCCAAAGTCGTTGCGTTTCCAGGTATTTCAGGATACACGGGTGTGGCCGACGACTTTGACGGGGATGGGAAAACAGACTTGGGTCTGATCGCTCCGGACGGCGCCTGGTGGTTCAGACTATCGACCTACGGCTACTCCCTCGTGGGACCGATCACGTTCAACCCGTTCGGTCAATGATGGCGGATGACGGGAAGGCAAGGCTGGTAGCCATGGTCTGGTCAGGGGTTCCATAAACTTTTGCTTTCGTACAAGCCTTTTTACGTAATTTTTGGTTCTGCTAAAAACCATCTTCGGGCACGAATTGCACGGGATCGATGCTCAGCCGCAGGGTTTTTCGACGGAATCAAAATAAGCCAAACTTTTCTCCGAAAAACAACGTCAAAACCACAACTCCCCTTGTAACCAGTACCCAATCAACCGGCACAAACTTAGTGTGGCTGCGTCATGATGGCCGAAGCAGGCATCCCGGTTCGGATCAGTGCGGCCATCCGTTGCAGGACAGGTTGCATATGTCGGAAAATCTGCTGATATCCGGCACATAGATAATTCAGCCCTGACTTTCCGCCCGCGGATATACCAAAACGATTTTTCGGACAGCCGCCATTGCACAAAGGCAGCACGTCGCAAGTTTGGCAACAAGCTGGCAACGAAAACTGTTTCGCTTCCCCGAAATCCCGCTGCATCCTGGAATTGAGCAGTTGCTGCATGGGTGTTTCCATGATATTGCCCAAACGGTATTCCGGATAGACGTAGTGATCACAGGCATACAAATCACCATTGACTTCAAGCGCTGCCGCATGTCCGCATACTGCTGAATAACAGCATACCCCGGAAGGCGCCCCCAGCACATTCCCCAGAGCCGCATCAAAGAACTGCACAAACACCCGGCCTACATCTTTGCGCACCCATTCATCAAACACACGGATATAAAAATCCGCAAACGCATCCGGGGTTACACTTAAGGGTGATACCCTTCGTGGCCGGGTCGGATATCCATAAAAGGGCGGTGCGGCCCAGTCCAGTGCGGGCTGATCCTTTTCCGCATCCGTCTCTCTTTCAACCAACGGAATAAACTGCATAAACGCGCCCCCGTGCTCTTTCAGAAAACGGTATATTTCCAATCCGTGGGCTGCATTACCCCGATGAATCACGGTGAGTGTATTGAATGGCACCTCGTGTTCTTTCAGCATCGCCATAGCGGCCATCACCCGTTCAAAAGTCGGCTGGCCGGCACGATCTATACGACAGAAATCATGTGTTTTTTGTGGACCATCAATGCTAAGCCCCACCAGAAAACCATGCTTGGCAAAGAAGGCCGACCAGGCGTCATCCAGCAGGATGCCATTGGTCTGAAACGTGTTGGAAATGCGCCTGCCACGGCCGTAACGCTGCTGCAGTCGGACTACTTCCCGAAAAAAATCCAATCCACAAAGCATCGGCTCGCCGCCCTGCCACGGGAACTGAATTTCGACGTCTCCATGTATTTCAACATACTGGCGGGTATATGATTCCAGGACCGCGGATGGCATCTGATCAACGGATACTTTTAGCAGCTTGTTTTTTTCAAGATAAAAACAATAACGGCAGGCCAGATTACAGCGGGCACCGGCCGGTTTAGCCAGGACGGCATAGCTTCTTGTGTTCTTGTGCATCTAATGTAAGCCCGTCAGTGCCTAGTTTGCTCCGACGTGACATACCAGGATGGATGATCCCCCTGCGGCAATTCCTGTCCGATATCTTCGCCGATCTCAGCGCTGATCAGATTATTGAGTTTCTTGTTCATGGCCAGAATTAATGCGCCGTTCTTGGTCCGGTCCATAGCCAGGTTATGCATCTCATCAGGGTCCTTCTGCAGGTCAAAAAGCTCCACATCATTGTACGCGTACAGTTCGTCCATGGTCTGCGGAAGATTATGCTGCCGGGGCGAAAAATAACGGGTAAACTTATAACGTCCGTCACAGACCGTTCGCAGGGCTCCGCGTTTGGTCAAGTCAGGCTTCGGGCGGTTATTTTTCTGCGACGCGTCCTTTTCCCCGGCATCCGAAACTTTCATTCCTGCGGCAATATAATCCGAATCAATTGTCAAAAACATATTAAAGCAGAACAGGGCGCCGGGCCGGATGGCATCCAATGAAGCTTTCTCCGGGGCGGCCAGCAGAGGTTTCAGACTATGGCCATTAAGACCTTTGGTCAGCCGCGCGTACCCGTTACTGTTCACCCCGCTTAAGTCGACAATGGTGGGCGTTAAATCCAGATGTGAAGTTATGGCTTGGCATTTACGCCCGCCCGGATAATCGGGATGGACCAGATAGAACGGAAGATGAATGTTTTCCTCATAGGCAAACGGTCCTTTCCCGCGTAATCCATGGCTGCCGGCCATTTCACCATGGTCGGCCGTAAATATGATGATGGTGTTGGTGGTAAGCCCCAGGGCATCAAGGGTATCGAGCAGCTTGACAATCTGGTCATCCACATCATGAAGACAATTATAATAGTAATCCCGGTAGCGTCGCCAGTTGGACTCGCGTTCAGGAATTTTACCAAAGAGCATATTCCATCCGCGGGTATATTCCTCATGGGCCGGGGGGCGTCCCTTTTCGGTGATAGCTTGAAACAAATTGAGCGGTAGCTTGTCCGTATAGGTCCGATTATATAAGGAGTAATGAGGCTTCCTTTCGATTTGGTGGACGCTGTTAGAACCCTGTTCGCTGACCCCAGGCAGATCGGTGTTGAAATACATGATGTCGTGCGGATTGATCATGTTAACCGCCAGAAACCAGGGCTGATTGGTTGCATTCAGGTTGGCACCGGTGGTGCGCAGCCAACTCAGGGCACCGGCCGTATAGGGAATATCATAGGTATAGCCGCCATGCTCATGCCCGAAATCATCGCCGGTGGCATTGTAGTCGGAAAAACCGTAGGCTTCCATGGCATCCGTTTGGAGCAGATCGCTTTTCCCATCTTCAAATGTACTGTTCAGATGCGCCTTTCCTTTATAGGCGGTGTAATATCCGGCCTCACGCATCAGGTCTCCCACGGTCGTGATATTGGTGGAAAGATCCGTCTGCCAAGGTAAGCCTGTGTTGTCAAACATCCCCGTATGTGGAATATGCTGTCCGGTATACATCACGGAACGCGATGAGGTGCACATATTTGCGCAGGTGTAATGTTTCTCAAAGCTTGTTCCGGCGGCTTTCAGGCGCTTGCGTCCGCTAAAGTCGGTTCCTTCCGGGAAATCTTCAAAATACCGCTCCTGGTCGGTTACAATCAGGATAATATTGTAAGGAGGATGTTCTTTGAGCGCCTTGTTAATCCGTTCCTTCGACACGGCTTCCGCGCGGGACTGCTGACTCAGAAGCAGGCCGTGAGTCAACAGGCAAACAAACATGAAACGAGTAAGTTTGCGCTGCAGGGTCTGTACCGAAAATACTGCCATCACTAAATATGTTAAATGATTTCTGTTCACAAGAGCGTTCCTCCTAAACATCGCACGGTTTTATTATAGAGTATAATCTTATCGGCAACATAGGATTAAAGTAGGCATACACAGCTTCCACGAAATCCACGGGAGTGGTTACCGGGGGAGTGTCCGCGTTGGTCAGGTTCGGCTTGATGATGATCAAGCCGTCCTGCGGCAGACTGGCTTCCGCCGCAATCGCATCCAGCGCCCGGGTAACGCTCGTTCCGTAATCGGTGAACTTGATTGTGGCTACATGATCCACAGGGGTTCCTGCTTCAACACTCCACCCATTAATCCGCGCCGCCAGGCAATACGTTTTTTCCCAGAAGGCCAAAATACGACGCGCAGTTCAATATCCGGGAATCATTAGTGAAAATATCCGCAAATCCGTTTTCCTTGGCGCTCACCATATGAATGGCGTCGGCAGAGCGGATATTCAACGGCCCGGGCAGATGTTCCAGATACCAGCACGTCCGGGTCAATATTTCGTTGGTGACCGGATACCAGGTCCATACCCGGTTGGATTCGTCCCGACAAAACAGATTGCGAATCTGACGGGCCTGCTGGCGAGTTAGCCGGGTATCCCGGATATGCCGGTTCAGAACGGACCAGAATTCGACCCGGCCCAGATAGGAACAGGCCAGTCCTTCGGCCTGCATCGCCAGTTGCCGCACCTTGTCCGTCTGCGGTTCATTCAAATAGCACTTGGCGATATAGGAGGTATCAAAATAGATCACCGCCTGCTCCTATCTTCAGAGACAATCTTCGCGGAGTCGGTGCGGAAACGAGGGAGTTTATGAATAAACGATTCGCGATCCGGCAAGGGCGTTCCCTTGACATAGCCTTTGAAGCGGGAAATGGAAGCCACCGCCCGGCCGCGGTCTGTAATCACCAGCTCCCCCTCCACCGCCTTGCGGACATAGCGTCCGGTGTTCATATGCAGTTCTCTAATGCTTATTGTTTTCATGTGCACATTGTGTCACCAAAAGACATTGGCGTCAAGAAATATTGCGCGGCGCCGGCTCACGCGATCATGGCAAAGCCGGCCGGCGCCTTCGGCGGATAAGTTTCCGGTGCCAGCATATCCATTGATTAACTTGCATATTTACCCTGATTCTGTGAAATTAATAGGAACGGGGGTTTCGGATACAGTTTTCGCTCCGATGCCGTTATATTCCACTACCGAAGGATCCGTCGATGAAGACAAGATTATCCATTGCGTTAATCGCGTTGGCGATCGTGGGCGGATGCGAATCCACGGACAATCCGAAACGGGTTGACGATATCACCATGGCGTATTGGACCTATGGCGAAGGATATCCGCTGGTCATGATTATGGGGTTCAGCGGCACTATGGATATGTGGGACCCCACTGTCATCACGGAGCTCTCCGCCAGGCACCAGGTCATCGTGTTCGACAACCGCGGCATGGGAAAGACAACCGCCGGTATCCGCGAGTTCACCATCGAACAGTTCGCTGACGACACGGCGGGATTGATGAGCGCCCTGGGGATTGAACAGGCGCATGTCCTGGGGTGGTCGCTGGGCACGGAAGTCGCCCAGGAGCTGATCTTGCGCCATCCGGAAAAAGTCAACCGGCTGGTTCTTTACGCGGCGGACTGCGGGGGCAAAGAAGCCGTTCCATCGAGCGACGAAGTGGTCCGGAAGATGTTTGATAAATCCGGAACCAGGGAAGAACAGGAGTACCGGATGTTTGAGACCCTGTTTCCCGAGGATTGGCTGATCCGCAACCGGGACTACATCTTCAATCTTTTTGCCGGCATGGTCAGGGAAAATGTATCCGCAGACAGTCTTCAGAAGCAGTGGTCGGCCTATCAACAGTGGGGCGGATGCTACGACCTTCTTCCCCGGATCAAGTGTCCCACCCTGCTCATTACCGGCGACCAGGATATCAATACCCCGACGGCAAATTCACCCATCATGGCCAGGCAAATTGCCGGGGTGAAACTGGTGATGATCGCCGGCGGCGGCCATGGGGTCATGTACCAGTATTCCCAGCGGTTTGCCGCTGAAGTACTGGCTTTTCTCGGATCGAAGTGAAGCGCCCCGTGGCGCCGAGAACAAGCGAGCCGAATGTGAAATCCATATCCGTGTCTTTAAAGTGGAAGCGGACGGCAGCCGGCTCCAGGCATGCCGGAGAGCCTCAGCTTGTTATTAAACCAGGGCACAGGATGGAGCCTGGCAACGCTTTTTCGCCAATCACCGTCAAACTTTCTTCCGTTTCTAAAATCCGGCCAATACAACCCGGCGGATAGCCTTTACTACGGAGAGTATTCTGTTTTTCTATGTCTTGTTTACATGCCGGTCAAAATTATATTTGACTATGACTTGGCATCCATTATCTTTTTTATGATATCGCGAGACGGGGTCCGGCTAACGGTCAAACGGCCTTTCGGCATCTCAAATCCCGAATTGACAAGGCGGCATTAATCCAGTCCTTGTCGAAGGCCCTTAGCGAAACCGTTGCCCCCTATTCTTTGGAGCGGCTAACAATCCGTCCAATCCTGTCGTCATTAGAGGTGTACATATATGTCATGATCTCGCTGCCATTTTCCTGCATTAACACGCCAGGGGATTGCGGGTCGGTTTGCGAAACCGCATACCGAACATTGCGGGCTTTCAAGGCCCGGCCCCTGGCATCCTTTTCCACTACCAGCAGACCGTCCACCGTAAATTCCTCGACGTTCTTCCCGCGGGTTCGCATCCATCCCGTCAGACGGCCTTGACCGTCATAGCGATAGTCATCGCGCCAATCTTTTGGCATATCGATCGCGGGATCGGCATAGCTGCCGCCCTCTTTCTGTGATTTGTATTCCACCGATTGAATCCGTTTGTTCGTGTCATACACCCGCTTCTCGTTATCCAGGTAGTAAAATGACACAAACGCGGGCGCTGAATAATATACGCCATTGTGTACGAAGGCGCCGATATCCACGCGGGTGGATTCCATGGTCGAACCGGGCGCGATCGGGCGGCGTTCATGATAAGGAACTAGGATTTCCACGGACGATCCGGCCTTGTTGAGCGGGCGGATATTGATCCCGGTTTTGTCGCCGCAGAGCACCACCCAGTGATAGGTCAGCGGCCGGCCGTTGATATCGCGGCTGCTCTCGGCGCTGACAACGACCCGATGGAGGCACTTGACGGAGCGCATCACGCGCGCAATGGCACCCGGCGTGTCGAACAGCGCCTCGCGAGCTGCGTGATGAAAGTAGTCGATACCGGGAATGCCCAAGTCTTCATCCACGACCTGCAATTGCACGCTGGGAGGAATTTGGGTCGGTTGCATGTCATGGGCCATGCGAACCATCTTCTCCACGTCCAGGGCGGCCGCGGAAAACACCGGGGGATGCGCCTTGCCCGACAGGTAATCTTCAGGCTTCAGAACCGTTTTGAGGCTGTGGCGCATGATCATCTGCACGGCGGGCATCAGCGTGCCGGAGAGCACGAGCGCTTGCCGGGTTTCCTTCCCGAACGATGCCAGCGTACAGGCCACCGCGTTCATAAATGGCCGGTCACTTCCGGAGGAACCCTGACTGGTAATGAAATAGGGGCAATTAGCCGGATATGTGTCACCGTAACCACCCTTGCCATTGTGTCCCGCATCATAATCGTGGTGTTCCGGATAGAAGTAAACCATGTTGTTCATGTACTGGTAATAGCACACCGTCATCATCGCGGCGTTCACCATGGCCAGGCGCGACAAACCCCTCCAGTATGGCCCTTGGGTCATGGCCGTGGACGAATTTCCGATCGTCGGAAAGTTATACAGCATGGACGCTTGGATCCCGCTGAAAAGCCCGATGTCTTTCAACCCCGGGCTCAATGTGACCCTGGTCAGTTGCGGGTAATTGCCCAGGTTAAGGAGACTGTGCCCTTTGTCGCGGTTATCGTAGAGAACTCCATCCAGGCCACAGGCGGTGCCTTCCTGCTGCCACGCCCGAATCAATTCGCCCGCCTTTTCCTGCCCCTTCACTATCGCGGACGGTTCTCCCGGCGCCGGATCGAGCGAAAATACGACGCGAAACACACCCGCTTGCGCGTCCCAGATCACGTTTGATTCAGAAATCATAGCCACACCGTCCTTGATCGGCTGGAGATGGAAATTGCTTGTCGCCGCAGCTTCATTGCTCGCGGTCTGCTTCTCAATCTTTTCGAGAATATTCCCGAACCGGCGGTCGCTCCGCATGGCGTCCAGATCGCTGTCCAGGCGAAACTGGTTTACGGACGAAAATCCGTTCGCTATTGCCAGCGCCAGATTTTCAAAGGCCGCGTTGCTCTTGTTCAATTGCGCCTGAACACAGGCGAGATTATAGTGATTGATCCCGTTGCGGGGGTGTCGCCGGATGGCTGCCGTGAGCGCCTGTTCGGCTTCTTCAAACCGATGTTGCAGGAAAAGGATTTGAATCTGGTTCTGAAGAACCTGCTGATCACCCATCCGTTGTGGCATGGTAAACACCGCGGGAATAGTTCTGTTGGTGTTGTCATAAGACTGTCCCTGCGCAAGAGTGAGCCCGCCGCACAAAACACGGATACTGATAACCCCCGTTATTTTCAGGGAACGTACGAAAACAGATTTCTTCATGGATGCCCCTCCGTTTTTATTAAACCAATCCGGCTGATAATCCGATAATATAGTATCATCTTTTTCGTTATACCACTTCGGATTCATGTTAATTATGGGCCTTTAACCCATCACCCGCTGCTGCATGAGGTTAATGCAAAAGCTGGATTTAAATTGTAGTCGTGGTAATATAATATCGTTGAATGGGTTATTGGTTGGCCGGGTTAAGGAGTCACAGACGAATATCTACGGGGTGGCTGATGGAACGTTATAAAATTCTTATTGTGGATGACGAACCGGACCTGGTGGCAGCGGTGGCCAAACTGATTTCCGCCACGGTGCAGGCGGATATTATTTCCACCTGTTCGCCCAGTGAAGCCATCCATATTTTATTCAAGGAACACATTGCCTTGTTGTTATGCGACATGGAAATGCCGGAATTTGACGGCAATGTTGTATTGTCCCTGGCCCGTAAAAGCAACCCCAATATCGTTTCCATCCTTTTCACGGCCCGCGCCGGCAAGGAAAGCGTTATCGAAGCCATCAACAAGGGGGGCATTTGGAAATATCTGGCCAAGCCATTCAAACCCTCCCACCTAATCCAGATGATTCAGGAAGGTCTCCAGCACTACAAAGAAATCATGCGCCATCAGCATCAGCTGAAAACACTGGCTGATACCGGCCCCATGATGAATATGGTCACGGAACAAGCGCCGCCGGCAAGTCCGTCCCATCCTGTTCACATCAAAAAACTACGGCCGGTTGTTGTTCACCCGGCCGCCGCCGTTCCGTCGCCCGCCGATCCGCTGGCGCTCACGCAAAAGATCGACCGCCGATATACCATTGTGCGGCTGATTCAGGAAGGCGGCAGCGGCATTGTCTATCAAGCCCATGACACATTGCTGGACATGCCCGTGGCGATTAAAGTGCTCTCGCCCCAATTCATTCGGGATGGGGGATCTATCGCCGCGCTTCGAAATGAAGCGCGCATCGCCATGCAACTTACGCACAAACATATTGTGCGCCTGCATAATCTCCAGGAATATGACGGCGGGTTTTACATGGTCATGGAATACATCAGCGGCTGCACTTTCCGCGACATTCTCAAGGCCCAGGGAAATCTGCCGCTAACCACGGTCATGCAGGTGGCCGGCATTTGTACCGATGCCATCGGCTATGCCCATCGCCGGAATGTGCTCCATCGTGACATCAAACCTGACAACCTGATGCTGACCCGGGATGGCGTGTTAAAGGTTATTGATTTTGGTTTGGCCTGCCTTTCGCATCCGGCGCGTACAAACATGCTGCATAGCGGCACGCCGATGTATGTGAGTCCGGAAGAAATCCGGGGAGAAACGCTGGATCAACGGTCGGATATTTTTTCATTAGCCGTCACCTTGCATGAATTGCTGACCGGGTACATGCCGACCGCCAATGGCGCCCGCGCCAACGATCTGGCGCCCTACTGTCCGGTGGTCTCATCCGAAATACCTGAACCCATTCGACCCATCCTCGAAAAAGCGCTGGCTCCGGACCCCAATCAACGCTGGAACACCGTCAATGAATTGGATGATGCACTGATCAAGGCCGTTGCCGGCCTGAAGTCCGCGTGAATCGGCATCAGCGCAACGGCCAGGTTCCCTATTGCCACCGACCCGAACCGCGCTTCAAGCAAGGACCGTAGCCGGCTGGTGAGCCATCCCTGATCAAGATCCCCCGTCCAAATTTATCGTAAAACTGACAACAGGAATTGACACGCTTCAATTTCTTGGTATTGTTCAGCATGTTTTATCCACTTTGTTCCGCGATAGCTCAATGGTAGAGCGGGTGGCTGTTAACCACTAGGTTGCAGGTTCGAGCCCTGCTCGCGGAGCCAAGCAGTATCAAATACGAACTTATTCCCCTCCTTCTGGGAAACCCCTGCAAACAAGTCACTTGCGTAAAGCGCCATGTTAACCAGATACCATTTAGTTCGTATTCGTGCCTTGAATACCCCCGGTTGAGATGGCAACTGATCCTTTTCCGGGTCAAAGTGGTTAACAGTCACTTCCTTCACCAGGAGCCGAATTAACTCCTTTTGATCCTCCGGCGGCAACGCCCGAAAGACTTTCCCGAACTGCAGCAAGCTATCGGCAATCACCCTGGCGTCCGTGACCACTTTCTCCCGATACTGAATGTCGATCTTGACCTTCTCCCGCTCCAGCTCAATCTGCCGTTTTTCCTCGGCCAACTTTTCCGCCTCTCGAATCATCTCATTGCTGATCTGTTTCGCGCCTTCCTTCCTTGCCGTGTCCATGAAATTCTTGACGGCCACAGACAGTTCATCGAACTGCCGGTCAAGCTCGGCTATTTTGGCCTTAAGCGGTTTGACCCCCTTGTTCTTGGTCTCATCGGCCGCTTTGATGGTCGCCTTGATGATGTCCGGATGCTTCCCGATCTCGCCGATGTACCCGATAATCAGATCCTCAAACGGCCGTGCCGGGATGTTCCGAACCGAGCACTTAGCCTCTTCTCCTTCTTTAGAGACGTTCGTGCAGGTGTAATAAAGGTACTGATTACCGTGCTTATCCTTCTTGCCAGCGGGCTTTGGCGTAAGGCTGAGGCCGCAATGACCGCATTTCAACAGACCTTTCAACAGATGAACATGCCGGTCCTGATGCAGAAAGATTGGGCCTTCCTTTTCTTTTGGACGCAACGCCTCGTTTGCCGCCTGCCAGAGTTGCGGAGACACGATGGCAGGATGTTCGGACGGATACTCCTTGCCGCCATTAATGACGATCCCCTTGTAGATTGGATTCGCTATCATCTCCTGCACGCGGCAACTGATGAACCTCTTATCCCCGACCTCGCGGGTTGATCCGTCTTTTTGGACAAGGGTTCGCTTCCGTGTCCGCCACCCCATCTTATTCAGGTACTTGGCCACGACCGTCGGATTCTTGAGCTGAACCGCCTCGTTGAATGCCTTGGTCACAAGTTCTTGTTCGGCTGGTTTCAAAATAAGCTTCTGGTGTTTTTTGTCGTAATCGTATCCCGTTGGCACCCAGCCGCCGTTCCACTTACCCTGCTGAGCGCGTTGGATAAGCTTATGCCGTGTGCGCTCGCGGGTCTGTTCCCGTTCGAATTCTGCAAAGCTCAGGAGCATGTTCAGGAAAAGCATCCCGTGCGGTGTGGCCGTGTCAATTTGCTGTGTGGCGCTGGCAAAGTGCACATTGTGCCGCCGGAGCTCTTCCCATAACCCATAGAACTGCCGAAGTGATCGCGACAACCGGTCGAGCTTATACACCACGATCATGTCCACATTGCCGGCCCTTGCCTCGGCCAGCAGACTATTGATCCCCGGCCGGTCCATCGTACTCCCCGAATAGCCGGAGTCTTCGATATGCAGCGCGGATATCCACCCCTCTTCCTTGTGGATGGCAATGTAGTGCTCGCAGATGTCCTTCTGCGCATCAAGGGAACTATACTCCCCCTGCGCCTGGTCATCCGTCGAGACGCGCGTGTAGATCGCGCAACGAACTGTTTTTGTGACTGCTTGCCTTGTCGATGCCTTTGAGTTCGTAGTCATAGACAGATAAATAATATCACAATACGAACTATACGCAACCATATTTGTCATTTAAATCGCCGGCCATGACCCCCCCGCATCAGCCGGACGGATAACGTGGCAGGGCGGCCTCACGAAGCGCGATAATCCGGCAGGAGTTGCGCAAGGAACTGCTGGCCGCTCTGCTCGATGTCGCCATCTAGTCGGAATGCCAGCGACTCCACACGGATCGCCGGTCCCCAGGAGACGGCAATTGGCCGCGACAATATCGTGGGATAGACCAAGACCGCTCGCTGGCAGTTCTTCGCCACCGCGTATGCCACCACCTGTTCCATGTCGGCGGCGGCCGGCTGCTCCGGCGCCTTGTACTTGGTATCCAACACCAGCACTGTAGCCCCCGTGCGCGTGTCCTCGATCGTGATGTCGATTTTGATCGATACCACCTCCCCCGTCTTCCATTCAACCTGCCCACGGACGACGTACGGCGTCAGCACATGTCGTCTCATCCACTCAAAGACGAACAACTCGAAGAGTGCTGCCATGTCCACCAGGACAGGAAGCATGCGCCGGTCTCCTGCTTGATGGGTGGGGCCAGTGTGCTCCAGGAAGAAACGGCAAAGGGCGTGCATCGGTTCATAGTCCTCGTTCATCCGGCTGTAAAGGCGGTCAACGCACTTCTGAGGGGAGAACGGCACCGTCTTCGCAAAGCCATGCAACGCGCGGTAAGCTTGATGCACGTGCGGCAGACTCCGATCCGTGCAGATCCCGTACTCGAGCACGCGTGTCAGGGTCCAGAGCAGAATCTGGTTGTCCTCCAAATCGGCGGTATGTTCCTCGAAATGGCATGGCAAATTGACCCGCGAGGGGTCTCTAACGTATGCGAGCAAGTCAATCCGTCCACGCACATACGGAAGGTCGTCATCCTCCGCAACATAGGATTGGTACAACCCTTTTCGGATGCGATCGAGAACCCGCTTTGCGAGAATCAGTGCTAGGCGGTCATAGATGTCCGCGATCGAATCCGAGTCAACCAGCCCATCGAGAATCTTAAACCCCTCCAGCCGATAAGCGTACTCCAACATCCCGAACAGGTTGCGTATGGGAACCTTCGGCACAAGCGACAGGTGCAAGTCCTGTGAGAGCGGAATGTATCCGACCCAACCCAGGGCCGTCAGTTGCCACGAGTTGTTCCAGGGGTTCGGCGCGTCGATACGAACCTGATTCCCATAGGTGGAGTGAATGATGTCAGCCCACTTCTCCGTGATCTCATCCCGCGCGAAGGGCTTGGTCTCATATTCCGGTAATTCGATGACTCGAGTGCTCATGGGCCGATGATTTCACTCCGCACTTTTTCCCATGCAAAGCTGGCCGCCATGTCCGGCTGATCGAAGAATAGTTCCTCGATATACGGTTCGATCTCCATCTGCCAGACATCCTGCACTTTGGCCTTGATGTCCGGGTCGAGGAAGAAACTCACCCCCACCGCGTAGTGTCGGTCACTGATAGCCGAATTCACCCGCTCCAGGACTGCGATTAATCCATCCGGCTTGAACTCGCCGCCAGCATGGCGCTTCCTTAAGATGTCGTAATTCGGATACAGCGCCAGAAACGCGAAGCGCCGCCGCAGAGCATGATCAACCAATGCAATGGACCGATCTGCCGTGTTCATCGTTCCTATAATCAACGCGTTGTCTGGAATCTGGAATAGCCCGCCTCCAGCTATCGGAATCGACTCATGCCGATATTCAAGGAGGAACAACAACTCTCCGAACACGCGTGCTAGGTTCGCTCGGTTGATCTCGTCGAGCACCAACACGCACGTTCCTTTGCAGTCCTTCGCCCTCTCACAGAAGTTCTTGAAACGGCCCGGAACCATCGAGTATTCCAGTCCGCCGCCTTTCAGCGCCTTTGGACGTAGGCCCTGCATGAAATCCTCGTACGCGTATGAGGGATGGAACTGTAGCACATCGGAAAACCCATCCCCACCACCTATCAGATGGCGTGCCAGCAATCGCGCCACATAGGTCTTGCCCGTGCCCGGTGGACCATAGAAAATCGCCTGCTTCTTTCTTTGGATTGCGCGGATCCATCGCTCCAGGTCCTCACGCGACAGGTATGCTTCCTTGGAAAACTGATCCAGCGTGTAGACGGGATTCTTCTCATCTTCCGGGGGGTCTTCTGCCCCGAGGAACAGTCGAATCGATTCCATAGGCTGCTCATAATGGGCGAGCAACACCAAGGGAAATAGCCGCTGGAATGTCTTCGCCACGCGATCGACCAATTTGTCTTGAGACGCATTCATCACGTCCGCGCAGGGCAACTCAATTGCTACTCTGATCCCGAAGCGTTCCGGATCGGCGAGCCACTCATTCCAAGCCAGTTTAGCGCCGCCTAGTGACAACTGCGAGGAGTCCGGCGGTGTGTCGTCTTCTCCGTAAATCAATTCGCCATCGCTAAGCCCTGGTTCCAGCAACCGCTTTAGAACCGCCGCGTGCTCAGCGCAGTTCTTGACAAACCGTTTACTTGGGTCGGGACCATACTCGCCCACGTAGAATCCAAATCCCAAGATCTCCCGGTTGATCCACATAAAGAGTTGTGGGTCTGCCGTCCGCTTTCCCCCCTTTGGATAGAAGGCACCCCAGTAGAAGTCCCAGGTTCCACCCTTGCCGTAGTCGTTCTTCGCAATTCGCGAAAAAAGCCGCTTTTCCGTCTCTAACAGATCGAGCATCTGTGGGGGGAATTGCTCGGCAACGGCGTGCATCAACTGCTGAAAAGGTTTCTCAATCTCAGCACTGAATTCGTCCACATGTTCATCATAGAAACTCAACAGAGGGTGCGCGTGCAAATCAGACAGGAGTTCAAACGCCTTCTTCCCGAAGAGCACCTTGGTGGGATCTTCTCCAATGACCGACAAGAGCGCCTGAAGCCTCTCAGGCTCCTTGATCTCCGTCAGTGTCTTTACGGGCAGTCCCGTCTCACCCTCCGGAATCGGCCAGTTCCCGCTCTTGAGCCATTTAGTTCTGCGCATATGCCGATACTCGGCCCGATTCCCGTCGAAAAAATACCCGGATGTCACTTCGCCGTACCCAACCAGTTCTCCTGTGCCCCGCTTTACCAAGACCCGGTCACCCACCTGAATCTTGAGCAGAAAATCGGAGAGCTGCCGAAAATCCTTGTCCGTCGCGCGGTCTCCATACGCCGCGTCGTAGACCTTCCGGAGTTCCGCCTCCTCCTTAATATCACCAAGGTCCCGGTCCAACGGTCCCCAGCCAATCCCCATTATTTCCTTCTGCCTAAACTCATCCCAAAACCGAGCCTGCTCACCCGGTGCGTAGATCCAGTAACGCTTGCTTGCCACTGCTTTTCCACGCAGTTCTTCCGCCCACTTGTATCCCTGTTTCTCTCCGACCAGAAACTGGCTCAGGGCATCTGTCCGATAGAAGTTATCGAACTCCGGAAACCATTCAATCAGTTGTCGCCATGTATCTCGAACCGCTTCATATCGCTTCCCTACGACCACGGGCACATCAACTCCGAATAATTCGACCGCCTGCACCGCCTTGTTATTGATAATGGTAAATCGCTTCTTGTCTACTCGGTTCAAGTAAATCGTCGCCAACCCTTGGCCAAACCCGCTAAACGTTTCAATCCGCTCCAGCCACTTCGCTTCTTGGAACCCGCCGGCAAATGGTTCCAGAACAAATGCCCGGAACTCATCGTACTTAGCCTCGATTGACGCCCGGAACCTTGGTGCCGTCCGATGCCCGCCGCTTTGTACCAACCCGCCGTCTCGTGCGAACTGGAAGAAGAAGTCAATGAATTGTTCCCGCGATAGTCCACCAAGTACCTTTAGTGAAATCTGTCCGACGTAATGATCCTCGTTCTGCGCATGTGGATCGCTCCGGTACCAGGCAAAAAACGCATCCACCAGTTCCCTTGACGGTTGTTTCATCACTTCACTCCCTTCTGAAAAAGATGGTTTTGTGTTTTTATTGCTTCTCTCTCTCAAACAACGGGTCCCTCGTACTGAGACGCAACATCATGCGCTCTTGTACTCGTACTTCACAGCAAGCGTTCCAAAACTCATGTTCGCCAAAACTGCGTTGTGGGGGATGATGACGTATTTCCAGGGCTTGCCCTTGTTCTTTGTGGTGAAGTCGGAGGCATGTTTGCAGTATTGGGCGGCGGCTGTGGCCTTCTCCTGCACATCGCCGGTATCAATATCCCCCTCTTTCTTCGTCTCGACCATGTAAATGGTGTCGGGCGTCTCGACGACGAAATCGGGAATGTAGCGGCTGGAATTGTGATTCCAGTAGATATAGAACTGGTTCTTTGCTGGCCGGAGCCATTTCAGCACTTCGTTATTTGGGGTCTCCAGGATGGCGGCAAAATCCTTCTCTGTCTTGGAGTCGAACTTGTAGAGAGTGTGGCACGCTTTCTTGAATCCGCTGAATATCTTGGTCGGAATGAGTCGCGTTGGGGTAATGGTCTCCGAGTAGTCATGGACGTTGTCGGCGGTATACTTGGAATAATTGTGTTCCTCGATGATCGTGAACGGCTTGACGATGGGCTCGTCATATTCCGGCGCGTCACAATAGAAATGTTCCGACGCCATCATTTGTCGATAAATGAATTCGGCGATTTCGCGCTTATGGTACTGAACAACGTTGATCAGGTCGTCCTCGCTCAGATCAGCCCGCAGTTTTGTCAGCGCATCGTTGCCGAGGCTGAAAAGCAGTTCTGATTGTTCATCGTAGTCAATTTCCGGATAGTTGATCAGTTCGCTCACAATCAGGTTGTCGAGACTTTCCGGAGTAATCCGGCCAAGGCCATAGATGGTCTCTTCCTTGTTGTCCGTCAAGGACCGTCGCAGAATAGCCTCAGATACCGGCTTATAACTCAACCCCATGGTGTCAAGGGTGAAGGCGTGGAAACCGGAACGGACCTCATCCGATTGCTGAATGATGATCCGTGGTATTTCGATGATGTTCCGCACGAATTCCTTCGCAACCTCGTCGTAATGTGCCTCCGCTTCTTTGACATATTCGTCTACAAAAAGAGACTGCTGTGGCTCAGACTGAATGCGCTCTCTGAATTTTTCCATGGCCTTTTGCTTGATCTCAGGCCGACTCAACTCCTGGACGGACTTGACCTCGGTATTGAGGTCATTCAGGGTTGAAACGATCTGCTTCTTCGTCTCAAGGGTAAGTTGAGCTTTCTGTTTCTCGGCGGGATCGGCAAGTGTCTCGATTCGCTTTTGTTCGGCCTGTAATCCCTGCGTCATCGGGGATGTGGCCGTAACTGTCTCTTTCGGCGCGATGAGTTCTTCGTCTATCTCAATGATGTTCTCCCGCCGGATAATCGAATCAGGGCGATTGGCGGCGTCCACGATCTCTTGAAACCGGTCATGTGACACGATGGTCAACTTGTCCACCTTGGATTCGCCCGTCCTCTCGCCATAAGGCAGGCGAAGCCCTCTGCCGATAGTCTGTTCGCGCAGGGTTGTGGAAGCGGCCGTCCGGAGAGGGATAATCGTGTAGAGATTCGTCACATCCCAGCCCTCTTTGAGCATGTTGACGTGAATAACGATCTCGATGTTGTTGTCCGCATGTTCAAGCGAAAGCAGTCTGGCGATGTTCTCTTCCTTTTCAGAACCGCTTTGGGCTGAATGAATCTCCATGACTTTCCCGGCATACTCGCCTTTGAAGAACGACGCTGATTCGATTAGTTCCTTTAGTTGAGCGGCGTGCGTTGTATCCTTGGCCACAACCAGCACGAACGGCTTAATCAGCCGCTTTCGTGAATCCCTGGAGTAGATTTGCAGGGCTACTTTTGTGTCCTCGTGAATCCGGATGCCATCTTCAAGTTTGATCCGATCCAGATCTTCTTCGCTGTATTGCGCCGGATCGAAATCTTTCCTTGTCGCGACGGCGGGAGTCTTCACGAAACCGTCACGTATTGCCTTGGCTAAAGAATACTCATAGACCACATTCTTAAACTTGATGGTGTTGTTTCCGCGTTCGACCTGCGGTGTCGCGGTCAGTTCCAGGCCAAGAATGGGGGTCAGCTCGTTGATTACGGCCATGCCGCGATCGGCCCGGTAGTGATGGGATTCATCCATAAGCAGAACGAGATCTTCCAGATTTGAGAGATAGTTGAAATATGGTTCCCCGAGATATTCCGCCATCCGCTTAATGCGCGGCTCCGCTCCGCCTCTCGCCTCGGCATTGATTTTGGAAATATTGAACACGTTGATGTTCAAATCCGTATAGAGGTTCCCATGCCGAGCATCCTCGTAGTTATCACCGGTGATGATGTTCGGCGGATTTTGCGCCAAGTCGCCAATTCCAGGGAAAACGTACTTCGGGTTGGATGGATTTGAGAAGTCCTCGATCAGCTTGCTGTAAACCGTCAGGTTGGGCGCCAGAACGAAATAATTGCGGATGCCCTTCTCAAGATACAGATATGCGATGAAGGCACCCATAAGCCTTGTCTTGCCGACACCGGTTGCCAGGGCGAAACACATGGAAGGAAAGTTTCTCTCGAAATCGGCACAGGTGGGATATTTAGCCCTCACCTTCGCCAGTTCGGCGGTAAGATCACTGCCCTTCTTGAGAGTCAGCTCTGTTGCCAACTCGGCAAGAATTCGCAGACTTTCCTCCTGGGGAGGACGCAAACTCAAGCGATTCCTGATATAAATTGCCGTAGGATTCTTCGCCATCAAGTTCATGTCCTATAGCCTTTCATTGGTCGCGATTCCATAAACCATAAAAGTATTGACTACACCGGCAAAGCGCGTAACATCGCTCCTCGACGGAGAAGCTTCTCCGTCGAGGCCACCGTAGGCGGAAAGCGATGTTACGCGCTTTGCCGGTGTCTGACGTTTTCCGGCTATTATCTGACGTTTATCTGACGATTGATTCATGACGCCCTGCTGCCAAATACGTAACTCGTTGAACGTCCACGGCCCTGCCGTTCTGCCAGTCCCAACTCCATTAAGAAAGCAAAATCCCGCGAAGTCGTGTCCCTGGTGACGCCAAATTCTCGTTCGCAAATACGACTGGTCAATTTATCGCCAGAAACAAGCCGAGCGACCATCTTCTTCTGCCGCTCGTTGAGCCTGGCCTCGATAGCCGGCGTAACAGTCAATCGTCCTTCCGGAATACGGATACGATCGATGTTCTCCCCGGGGCCTGGAAAGGTGACCTGAAAATAACCCGAATCGCTGCCGAGCAACGGCTGTTCAAGACCGTGATTCAGCATCTGATCGCGCATGCGGCGAAAGCCGCTGCCGCGTTCCTCGATGCGATGAAAATAGGAGAGGCATTGCGCCAGGGCCGGATTCCGCGAGCAGGGCCGGTATTTGCCCCGGCGCAAGTTGGCGAGGGTGATTGGCGCTGGCGGCATGCCGGGACTGGAGACGACCACCCTGTCAGCAAAGACCTCCAACATAATCTTGCGTCCTCCATCCTCGTATTGACGGTGCGCGACAGCGTTGACCAGGGCTTCCCGCAGGCCCTCGACTGGGTATTCGTCCACCCGTATCCGGTTGAGACCGACAACTCGCATCGGATGCCGTGTGTTGCGGTCAATAAAGGCAATGGCACGGTCAATGGCGATCGGCATCGGACCGCGAATGTCTTCATGGTCGCCGGGATTCCCGTCAGGCTCAGCGCCGCGATACGCGTCCGCCAGAATACGGCATTGGGGGAAGATGGCGGAAGGATCTTTGGCCAGCAACACGATGCCTGCCGCCGTCGCGTAGTGTTCCCCCGTGAGCGACTCGTGCCAGACTAGCCCGCGTATCGCTGCGCCCGCGAGGAGGTCCGCGGCCGTAAGCGTCTCGGTCGCTCTACCCTCCGCGGCGGCGATTAGACGGCGGGCCACTTCGTGGTCGAGATCGGACCAGCGCAAGCGCCTGGGAAGTTGCGACTCAAACGTGGAAGTTGCTTCTATGGTTTGTTGCGCAATCTCGTTCTCGTCGCTGGAGGGCGTGATGCCAAACCGCTCTCTTAGCAGTTTGACGCAGGCGGCACGGACCTCCTTCTGCAACTCGATGACATTGCCGAAGCGTTTATATTTCAGGCCATCGCCATCGAGCTCCTCGAGCAGCGCTTCCGTGCCTTTCTCACGCCGCACCGCGCGATCACCCCTGATAAATGCGAGAATCGGAAGCTTCTGCTCCTTAGCCCGCTTGAATTCAGCGTGAGTCATGGAGAGTTTGCCATCCACGGCGCCATATTCGATGGCCACTATGAGCAGGTAGACCTGGCAATCATCGAGCGATTTCAGACAACCCTCCAAAGCCTGTTCCGAGGATGCCGGTTCGAACTCGTATAATACAGGCGTACAATGGGCCGAGAGAAACGTGTCCGTGTTTAGCAGGTTCTGAACTATAACGCGTTCGTCTTCGAGTTCCTTCTGGACCGAACTGACAAACACTTTAAGTTTTCCGGTCATGCGTTCTCCTCGAACAAATCACCCTGTGCCGGATTATCCTTGGCTTTCGCCTTCGCTTTGGGTGGACCGACCGGCACGAAATCGGGCTCATCCGGATCATGCGGCATGTTCACGATATTCAGGCTGTAATCGTCCCGCC
>Ga0180015_1000112_pt1 | contig 23139 bp, 28 predicted proteins | sample KR13_S2_MetaG_FD_116508 | JGI IMG/M metagenome (GOLD analysis project Ga0180015, IMG submission 116508) | Groundwater microbial communities from the Olkiluoto Island deep subsurface site, Finland - KR13_S2_MetaG | ecosystem: Environmental > Aquatic > Deep subsurface > Groundwater | place...
GAAATCAGGCTTTTCTCCCTCACATAAGATTTTCTTTTTGTTATTATACCTGTAATGGCAAGCAATTAGCTCTGTTATGGTTTTGACTGTTTTTGTTCTTTGAGTGGCACAATCGGGGAGCCAGACATTACACTGGGCGAACAGGTGTTCACCATCCTGTTCGCTCGGTTTTTTTATAGGCATATTAAGATTAGGCTGCTCAAAATAAGAAATCTTACAGTGTCCAGAGGCGCTGTCTTTTTCATTCTCACACCACTCTACTACCTCAATAATTCTGAATAAAAGTTCCTTTAACTTCTGTGGCTGAGCTTTATCAAGGATATTTCGGAATGTGCTGAATGTCTGGCACATTATTTCTGTAGAAAGCCTATTTTGCTGAATTTTAGACACTTCAAAATCAATTGCCTGTAATTTTTCTTCAATACCCTTATGTTCGCTTTCTAAAGAATCTGCTCTTTCATTAAGAGACCTAAATGCTTTTACGCCACCTGTTTCAATAGAATCTACAATGTTAGTCAGTTTTTCTTTAACATCCTGAAGTTGCTTTGAAAGGGCTTTCTTGTCACCCTTAAGTTTCTCAATTTGATGGTTTTCTTTCTTATTAGCTCTGGCAATCATTTTCTTGATTTCATCTTGGTTTATTGTAAGCTCTTTAACTCTTTTTAACACAAACTTTTCAATTGATTCTGCAGGTACATATCTTGCGCTACAGGCTTGTTTTCCCAGATGAGTGTTCCTTGTGCATTGGTAATAATGATAAGATTTGCCTGAGCCATTAATCCCGCTTTTTGGTGTCATCATTGACCCACATTTCCCGCAACGTAATACGCCCTGCAATATATACACATGCTCCCTGGGAAGCTTATCATTTGATCTTGTTTTTCTGTTTTTTTTGAGTAAGTTATTGACTTCTGAGAATTTTCTTTTTTCAATAATCGGCTCTTGCTTGCCATTATAAATTTTGCTTTGCCAGCTTATCTTGCCAATGTAAACAGGATTAGTAAGCATTCTTATAACAGCTTGTTTGGTAAACATTGTTCCGCCATGTTTCTTGCCTCGCCTTGATTCATAAACAGGCATTCTATGACCAAGTTGATTAAGCGCCTTTTGTACCTGTCCGGCAGAGCCTTTTTCAATGCAGAGATCAAATGCTTTTCTGATTATTTCTGCTTGTTCAGGATTTATTATGAGAATTCCCTTGTTTTCAGGATCAAGATCATAGCCAAACGCTCTTCCACCATTCCATAAGCCTTGCTCAGCTCTGTATTGCATGGTCGCAAGAGTTCTTTCTCCTGTTTGTTCTCTTTCAAGTTGTGCAAAAACAAGAATAATAGAAAGCATTGCCCTGCCTATAGCTGAGGTTGTATCAAATTTTTCATTAAGAGAAATTAGCTGAACTCCTTTTTTCTGAAACAAATCCCAGACAACGGAGAAATCCTTTAAGGATCTTGTCAGGCGGTCAATTTTCCAGATTATGACAGTGTTAATTTTTCGGTCGTCGATATCCTTGATCATACGCTGGAATTCCGGGCGATTAAGATCTTTGCCAGAGCGACCTTGTTCCCTGTATATGTCTGCAATTTTCCATGAGCTGTCTTTATTAGTGTTTTCGTAGTTTACATAAGCACTCAATCTTGATTCCTGAGTATCTAGTGAGCCATCTTCAACATCTGCCTGCCTAAGAGTGGAAACCCTGATATATAGACCGCACTTTTTTTCATTCATGAGCTTGCTCCTTTTGAGGTTATAAACTGTATTATATGGTAAACCATTAATAGCAAAAGTCAAGAACTAAATCAGATAAACAAGAGTTAAAAACAGGGGTGACTAAAGTCACTCCAGGATATTGGACTGGTCGAATTCACCGAGCTGATGGCTCTATTGTTAATGTTGAAGTTAAGAACATTGAATATTTATTAAAACAATGTGAAGAAAAATCACGTTAATCCAACTCGCTCTCAGCAATAATTTCCGCACAAATATCAATAATCTCTTCCCATCTGTCTGCTGGGGTTTGGGTGAAACAGGCTGGATTTCTTTTGAGGGTTGCTGGAGGCAGGATTTCATAGGTAATATTATATTTCTTTTTTACCTTTTTTTGTTTTGTTCCTTTCTTTAATTTTTGTTTTGGCCTGTTCATAAATATTTTATCTGCCTAAAGATTTAGCGTATCATCATAGGATTGGTTTGTCCTTGGTTTCACCTCTGTCCTCTGTTTTCAATGTTTGTGCTGAACACCACAAAATAGATTACCCCAATAATAGAGCAGGTAAAAATATAGACATATTGATTGTGTAAGGCACTCATGTACTGAACACTTGAAGCAAGAGCTGCAATTGTGAGGATCACAGCACTGGAAAACAAGAGCTTTCTGTGGTGATATGAGGATGCTGTCCTGTTTATTGTTCTTGCGAGAAACCTTGCAACCGGAAGTGTAAGAAGCACAAGTGCCATAGCTATTGCAAAATCATTGTTTGAATAAAGTTTGAATACCTGTTTTGCAAAATCAAATTTCCCGAAAACAATTCCATTAATAAGGAATGCAGGAATCCATGCTATAACAGACGCAACAAAACCCATGAACATAGCAACAAAACTCACAAGAGGAGAACGTATAATAAAATCATAGTGATGCAAACCAAGAGTCAGCGGAGCAAGATAAAACAATATTGCAAGAACACTGGTAAGATGTCTGCCTGCGAATTCATCGAATCTGTTCACAAGAGGTGCTCCATTTATATTGAGTTCAACATTTGTATAGTTAAACATTATACCCTCCTTCCTATCTCAATCCACTTATCCTCTGTCTCCTCATAAATTACCAGAAGACTGCACAAATCTATGTTTGAAATAACCCTTAATTCTGTTAGAGGCTGTGGTGTCACCTCTTTAAATTTTATTTTTCTCATCTTGCATCTCCAATTAACGTTTTATTTTTACTTTTACTTTATAAGTAATAGTTCCTGTAAAAGGATTTGTGCTAATCTTACAGGTAGCCTTAGTGCTATGATACGGAGAAGTTTCCTTGTATGTAAATTTTGCTCTATTATAAAGTCTGTTTCTATGTAGCTCAGCATATGGGTAAGTACTTTTTATCATGTCATTAACAGTATTAACTTGACGGTAAAGCAATCTATCTATTCGACTTAGCTGCTTTTCTTCTTCGTCATCCATGAGATAAGGTCTAAGACTTTTTATCAATTGATAGTTATCCATACTGCGCCTCCTTTGCACTTAAAGGTTGTTGATAAATTCGTCAGGTTTTTTACTCAAAAGTTCATAAATCAAACAAGTAGTGTTTTTTTCAATATTTCGGTCAAAGGCCTCGGCAAAGTTTATTTCAAGAATTCTATAGCTTTCAGATTTTTAAAATGCCGGTCAGCAGTTATGATTTTACATCCAAGCTCCTTTTGTTTGGCTAGGAGCACAGCGTCAATCAGACCAAAGTCCCTTATCTTTTTCATCATCTCTGATTTAATAGCAGCAGCCTCAATCCAGTTTTTCCTAGATACTGGAATTACTTCTGAGTTAGTTTCAACTATGACCAGCAACTCGTGAAAATGTTTATTGTTTCTAATGCTCCAGCCTTTTAGCTCGGCCAGGCAACACTCAACTGTGATGAATGTGTTCTTGTCGTCGTCAAAAAGAGCCTTTACTCTCTTCCCTATCTTTGAACCTATGAAATATTCAACCCATGCATAGGTATCTATTATGAAAAGCATTTTACCAGAATTTGCGGTGTGTCAAAGCCTCCTCCTTGAATTTTCTTGCCCCTCTAAATCTTCCAAAGGCATCGATCCTTTTTTTTAGCCTTATTTTAATTTCCAGAGTCTGACCCTCTTTCAGTTTTATTTTTCTCACTATCTCTGCTGGAATCACTACACCAAGAGAATTCCCCCATTTCTTTGCTTGGTTAACTATGCTTACCATGTTATACATATAGTCTAACTCCTATTTAAATGTTTCGGGTTCTAATGCCTTGGGAGTTGAAGACTCTCGATAAATTCCCCAGGCTTTTTACTCAAAAGCTCAGACAACAAAATCGCTTGTGTTTTATTTCTGATATTTTCTGGCAAGTCTGAGACAATTTCCTTTACTTCTTTTAGGACTTTCTGATCTATGCAGGCCACAATCACAAAATCAGCTTTTGCCTTTGAAAAATCCTTATGTATGTTTTCTCTTTCATTGACAGATGTCATTGCTACTTCAATGCATACGAGCAAGTCATTTTTATTAATGGCAACATCTATGAACTTATCATTTCTGTTTAACTCAATAATAGGCTTGTGGTCTGAAAAATACTGTTTAATCAAATGCTGATATAAGATATGTTCAGAGCCTGCACCTTTTCCATAAAACTTCTTTTCATTAATGCCGAGAATTTCATAAGCATCTGGTAACAAAACAGGATATTTTGGTCTACCCCTTCCAAACTTGACCTGTAGTATCTTAATGAGATTCTTTTTTTCGCAATAATGCGCTATTCTTGATCCAGTTCCTGCTGAAAAACCTGCGAGCTTGTTGATTTCTGTGAGTGTATTCCTGTATTGACAGGTGTTGGCGGTCATTAGGAAAGTTTTTATGTCGTCACTCACATCAGCTTTATCAGGTTTTTCCTGAGTTTTCTTTTCAGGCATATATCTCGGCTGTATCTCAATAGAAGACAGAATCCTTGCATTATTCTGGTTTATGAACTCATCATTTATATTTCTAAAATTCATAATTTCACCTCTGGCACTATGGCGATAAAAGGCTCCTGGTATCTGGCTGAAAACTTAACCACTGCTTCACGGGGCTTTAGCTTGTAACAATAAGCTTTTTGCTCCAGGTTTTTTATCCCCATGCTCTGTTGCATGCACTCTATATCTTTACCGTGTGAAAGTGAAAACATGAGCTTTGCGAAGGAGTTGCTGTGTATTGAAGCTCCAACTTGGTGCGGAGTCTGTGTACAGGCAAAGATATTGATTTTGTTTTTTCTGACTGTGGTCAATAAGTGATGAATTATTGGCAAACCCAAATCAGGCCTCTTTTCAAAAGCGATGTCAAAAATCAAATTAGCGTCATCTATTCCAACAAAGTGCCTTAAGCCTGTTTCGTGGATTAGTTTGTAATTGAATAGATAGCTGAGGAGATAATTCACCATGAATACCTGCTGTTCTGCAGCGAGGTAAATGATTTCAAAAATAGTATGAAGATTTATCAGGCTGCTTATGTGGCCCTTAGAGCAATCAAAAACAGAGCCAAGAGACCCGTGTATCAAGCCACCGAGACGGTTCAAGACGCTTTCCTGGTACCTTGCTGTCCTTGATATTACCGGAAACTTCAAAGCCGTGACATAATTGTAGAGGTCAAATAAGCTTGGGTAATAGCCCAAAGAACTGTATTTGACATACAATTTATTAAGACACTCTATTAAAAATCCCTTGCTTCCTTCGTAAAGTCTAAATGCTTGAATCCATAGATCTGCAAAAATACTCGCCCACTCTATTGGTCTCATGCCAGGAGGAGGCTCAAGAGGATTTAGCTTTATCATGTTAAAGTTAACTACGAGAATATTCCTATCAATATTAAGAAGAGTTCTCATATCCTGGGCTTTGACAAACAGCCAACATCTTAGTTTTTCCGTGTTGATAGGGTGACCATTTTGAAACCTATTAAAGCGTAGAGCCTGGGAAAAAAGTATTTTGAGTACAGTGGATTTGCCTGTTCCTGTTTGACCGCAAATTAGATGGTGGCATTCCTCTGGAAATATACCAATCGGCATGCCTTGTTCTGTTAAAGCAAATTTAATTAATCCATCTACGCTATTGTCAGGAATGTCAAAAGGGCTTCTAAACATCTTTGAAACCTCAATGGCGCTTTGCAGCTTTTGTAAATCCTCCAATGAATCCTTTTTTAAAAGAGCAGACCTTAGCCTGCATACAGCCCAGGGATTATTGAGCAAGCCTGCTTTCTTAAGAGCTGAAAGTGAATTGATAGCACCAATTGTTCTTTTGAAATAATTGTTCATATTCTTAGACCTATTCCCAAAAAGCCGAGGAAAGCATGCCAGCGACAGCAGTACCACTTATTTCTCGACCTTGAGTAAATTCCACAACCCTGTACTGCACAACAAATCCTTGCACAGTATTGGCAAATAACTACTGAACCCTCTCTTACAGTAGAGCCGCATTGAGAGCATTTAACCAACCCAAATATATTCTTGGGGCTGGCATCATCGAATGTATCAGTGTTGATAACCAATTCTTCATGTTCCTCCAGAACCCCTTGTTCGTTGATAATAACCGCTTCTTTTATTTCATAAAGAATATCGCTATCTGGAATATTCTGCATCCGAATCCTTTGACGGCGCAATCTGACTGGATTAAGAAGGAGGTTAAGCAATAACTGTTCAATCATGTCTTCAGGAGTTCCCTGTTGTTGCATTGATTGAAGGATTTCATTGATATCTCTTTCATCAGGCATTTTGAAAACCTCTTTAAGCTAAAGTCTGGCAACTACATTTAGGATTGATTTGAGTTTCTGCCCAAACTTCTTGAAAGGGTCTGTCAAACAAGTACAAGCCCTTTTCATTTCCAATAATAAGGAGAGAGCAACTAGGTTCTGTGATCTTCTCTATAAAAGACTTTTCTGTATTAGCAGTGAGAATCGCGAGAGCTATCTTAACAGCTCTGGCCACTACTACCTGAATGTCTGATAATAAAGCCGGCATAGGTTTTGTCTCTCCTGTTGTGTAATCCCACTCTGCTTTTTTAGTTTCTTTTAAATCTTTTATTATGGATTTGAAGACACACTCAAAACACGGCAATCCAGGGATTGTGAAGAGTATGTCACCACCTTTTCCCATGTCATAGACAGAAGGGTAGATTATAGGTTTTGAATGATAAGCCAGCCCATTTATGAGGATTTTGGTCTTGATAGAATCAGTTGCTTCAATGATTAAGTCAGAATTCTGGAGCACGTGATCAAGTTTTTCACTCTCCATGTTAAGAACATCCTCATCATAAAGCTGAATATTAACACAGGGATTGATCCTTAAAGCCTTTTCATAAACACACTCAGTCTTTTTCCTTCCAATGTCAAAAAGGTCATATGGGGATCTGCAAAGATTGCTGATGCTGACAGTATCGAAATCAATTAGATTGAGACTTGTTACTCCACACCTTATTAGATCCAGAGCAATAGGCGATCCTCCGCTTCCAAGACCTATGATAGTTACAGACATTTCCTGTAGGCAGGATTGGTCAATGATTCCGTGATTGCGTTCATTTAATTGTGTGGTGTAGTTAATAACTTGAATGTCAACTTCTTTAGAGCATTGCACTTTGCCTTTTTCCATATAGAAGTGTAAGCAAGATTGATCATTTATATTATTACGGCTTTGATGAAACACCCCTATTTTTTTAAGTCCGTTCTTTTGGTTGACAGAGCTTATTATCATCACTTTGTTTTTCTCTAGACCGTATAAGACAGTGCTTGGCTTTTGATTTGCTTCCTTTAGTACTTGGTTTATGAACAGGATTTTCACGATAAGCCTCCTTGTTAGAAGGTTGAAAGCACTCTGCACATATTTCAATGCAGGCCTTAGGAAGAAGTTTTATATTGGCCTCTTTAACCACAACATCTTTTCTGTGACCGAGAGACACTATGTAGGAGAAAATTGGTGGAATAGAGGTTTCAGTGACTATCAACATAATTAAGTGGTTATTAATCTTGTACCTTGGAGATTGCAGGATGTTTGAGCATGTGTGTAAATCACCAGTCGAAAGCTCTTTCATCCCACGGTGCTTGTGAAAGCATCCTTTGAAGTCATATTCATTGCTATGATATTGTTTAAGTTGTTGATTCAGTAATTGAACATCCTTTTCACTCTGATAATAGATAGAGGGTCTTCTCTCTGCGAATGATGTTGAAGGGATTATGTCTGTTATGATATTAGTGTGTTGTTTGGGACCTATCATTATTCCACCAGTCTCCCATTTCCCCATTCCCCTATGACACTCAACTAGAATCGAAGCGAAAACTTCTACACTTAAAAGTATGTTTTGCATAATTATCACCTTTTATGTTAGGGGGTTCTGTTAGGCGAGCACCCCCTTGTTGTGTTCCCCCTAATACTAAGTCAGGAAGAAACGTTGGGGTTCGAGAGTAGTGTAAGGATTCTGGGCATTCTTTGTCCCGTCATTATCAGGATCTCTGTCAATAAGACGACCGTCTCTTGTGACACCGACGTTATTCTGTTGCCTTAGCTTTTCAGCTAGCTTGTTAAGATCTACTGCCATTTGCTCACCTCCTTTTTTGTAATTTAGTGTTCTGCTGCAGGCCATTTACCTGTATAGGCAAAGGACTCGATGCAAAAGCACCAAGCAGCAGATAGGTTCCTGATTTCAAGTATTGACATGCTTGAATGATAATAAACAGGGTCCATGAGGCACAGACTCCCATCCTTCCAAACGTGTTTTGCCCCTATTGATTTTACATTTGGCTTTTCCAAAAAAACCTTTGGCATTTTGAATGGAAAATCTTGCGCTTCGATTGATATACTAAATCTTGTTCCAAAGTTATTTGAGATTTCCTCTTTGAAGATCATCTTATTCTGTTTATGCGTGATTCTTGCATTTGTGCTCGATAACATCCTATAAAGCTCTTCCACAGCTCTTTTAGGATATTTAACCCACCACCCACTACCATTTATAGGAAAACCAGATTCATTTAGGAGCGAAAGGTATTTATCTCTGTCTGAGGTTTTGATTTGAAAGAACATTTTCAACCTCTTGGTTAATTCATTATTGTTTTTTCTTGCGTGTTCTGAATTCTCTTACTCTCCTGCATTATGACCTGAAATAACTCATCGACATAATCGCCAGATAGACCATATCTTTTAGCTAGTACCTGCTTACTTTTAATTATCTGGGCTTCTCTCTCAGGTACATAAACAGGCAAGTTTTGCTGCATCTTTATTTTACCAATCTGATTGCAGACCTGCATCCGCCAGGAAAGTAGTTTCATGATCAGCAAATCCAAAAAATTGATCAAACGCCTAAATGTTTTAAATCTAATTTTCCAGTTATCTTCTGACATTGTTAGTACCTGCTTTCGGGTTATGGGTTGTTGTTCTCTGTTTCTGAAGTTCATACAAAGCTTTGTCTATCCCGCAGCCTTCGCAGTCTGGGTCGTGTAAGGTGCAAAAATTGCCAAGGCATTGTTTGATAATTGGATAATTTATTCGTTTTATATGGGGAGTCAGCATTGTGTCCTCTTTTTTGGATTTTGGGTCTTAGTTATGGTTGTGAGATTACCATGTAAAGAAGTGAGACAAAATACCAGCGATATCGCAAATGGAATGGAATATGTTGAAATTCAAGGAAAACAGGAAAGGAGCAAAAATTTTTTATAGCAAGTATATAGCGGAGAGGAATATAGAAACATATTTAAAAATGAGTGATGTAATTATATGAAAATAAAATGGGAAAGAATAAGCTGAAAGAAATAATATTGTGTCAAGGCGGGAAGGATGAACTAGAAGAAATCACTGGGGAGAGATATGAATATATTAAACCAGAGGAAATTAAATCACTTTTTCCTGAATACAAACCTACCCTGTATTCAAGAAATACATTTCCAACTTTTATTGAGATATATACGACTTCTACATCCAGCAGAAAAACATTGAAAAGAGAGATTTACAAAAAAGCTTTAGAATTAAATGCTGATGCAGTAATACATTATAAGCAGAATTTATTCAAAGTTATACACGGTAGTTTGATTGGTTTCGCAGAAGGAACACCTATGAGAAAGAAAAAAGTAAAGGAAAACTACTAAAAATCTAGAAATAGATTACTTGGCCCAAGAAATGAGATCGGGGTGAACTCTTAGACGATAGTGCCTGGGCATTCTAAAAGGCTTAGGGTTTCCGTTTGCAACCAAGTCCTTATCTTTGGGGAGCTTGAGTTTCTTTGCAAGTTCACGATTCAGTCTATAGATTTCACTGATGATAGTTGTGTCGGGAATTTCATAACTTTTTTGTTTCCAAGATGGAACTTTTTCAATAAAATCATCGAAAGATACCCAACCGACCTCAAGGGGATCTTTCAGGCCCCATTCGTTTTTTAATTTTAGAACCATAATAAGGAATAAGTGACTATGAAGAGGAGAGAGTCGTATTGGATGGGAATCGTTAACTATAAGGATAATCCTTGGTTCACCCTTTTGGCCTACCTTAATAGTGGTATTGTATTCAGTGGTGAAGTATTGGTGAATTAGCTGATTTTCCAGAATCGGCTTGGTCTTTATTTCTGGTTTGTGAAGGATATACTCACAATAGAAATAAGTGCTATCCCAAGGAGATATTCCAAACTTATTATTTTCGTCAAAAGGTTTCCAAAATGCTACTGGACGATGTGGGCCTTCGTCAATTACTTGATCGAAGCCTGGGCCATAAATAACCCCATATTCTTTCATAATGCTCCTAGTTATAGCACGTCGTTTAAAAGGGGGTGAAGGATTATATATGTCTTCTGTATTTACTGGAAAAGTTAGCCAAATAAAAAGAGTTTCTATGCTAACAGCTTGTGCCTGTTCAATATTTAACAAAGCAGCGGATTTTGATGAGTAGTACTCTAAAAAGAGACTGTATGAGCCATCTGGCTTCTTTTGGGTAATCCTGTCACAGCAGTAGCGGAAGCGGACTGCTCTTGAGTCGTTAGTAGTTAAAGGTTTTGAAAAGCGAAGATTTATTACAGAACCAACTATAGTAGTGTCATTGGATATAGAAATTTTACCCACATCAGCAATAATTCCGTCTAAGAGAATAGTGCCATTGTACGGATCTTGCTTGTCAGCTTTATTTATCTGATATCCGTAAGAATAGAAGGGCTTGTTGTCCTCGTGCATAAGATCTTTACAGCCGTCGTTAAGTTGTGTGACATGGTATGGAAAATAAATGGATAGTGTGTCCAATAGTCCCTCGTGAGATTGTATAATGAATTCTAATATACAATAACCCTTACCATTTTCCTTAATCCAATAAGATTGATGTAACCATTTTATACTGGCCCGACAGCTCTGTCCTTTTGTTATTGCAGATATACTCATCGGGGGTTATGGCTCCTTTGAAGATATAATTCTAAAATGAATGCTGGGCTGATAACCAGTATGTTTGGTCACCGAAGCAGAAGTAGATTATCAGCGTCACTTCTCAATTAACAATTTCAACTCCATTCATGCCTTTGAACTGTTTGTCGACTATTAGGAGCTTAAGACTGTATTTTTGTGATGTTATGCAATCAACTATTTGACATAATTTATAGATATAATCAAGTGTATTAGGTGGTTACAGCTTTCCACGTGAATTCTTTACAGATTTCCTTTGTCAAACAGGAATCACATCTTTTGCAGTCACCTGAGACCCATGATGGGAAGCAACGCTATTTCCCTTGGTACAGATATTAAATACTCCCTTGAAAAAGTTTTATAATGAACCAATTGTTTTTATTTAGTACAAGACTTGATAAATCCAGCTTCAATTCATTCAAGCCATTACTGTTAACCATTTGCAAAAAAATCACAATTGATTATTTCCTCCAGATTTAATTTTTCTCCACATGACACACTTTTGTCTTAGTAAATCTTTCCCCAAAGGGCTTAAGTGATTTTGGAGGTCTCCAGGGGTTCCGCTCGGTTCCGCTCTCAAAATCATAAACATTTATCTATCCAAAAGCTACGCAAAGCTTCGATCATGGAAAAATTAAATTATAAGGAGGTAATAAAAATGAGAGTGACCTTTTGCAAAACAAAAGCTGGTAATGGCTTTAAAATCGCTGTTGATGACAATTGGCTTTACACCAGTAAAAAGGGCTTACTAAAAGTTCTTTTAGACGAAGCTGAATCTTGCCAGTTTCGGACAATAGATAATTCACCTGAAGGTGGATTTGTAGATCCATTTGAAGATTCACCAATAGATGAATTTGAACAATAGAAGATAACAAGCTTATTCTTTATCTTTTTCTTTCTTTTTCCTTTTTATTCTTATCTGAAAAATAACAAATAGATATTAAAAGATATTGGAATATTAAAAAGAAAAGGGCATAATATACCGATAACACTGAAAATTACTTGACAAATTTGAAATCTTTCTATAAACACCACTTAATAAAATAATATTAAAACAACAAGATAAAGTCAAACTTGTCGTAAGAACGTGGAAAGCCACGGGTCTTATTAAGATAGCCGGATGTCTTAGTTATAAGGTGGCTCAGTTTTTTATTCATAACCCTAAAGCTGTTTGGAGAGATTATTATGAGAAGGATAACTATTATTATGAAAAAGATTTGCAGACTTCTACTTCGTAAAAATTACGTTATCTACCCTAAAGAGATTTATCCAAAAGGTCTTTTAGAGAAGAATGATGCAATCTTTCAACACTATCGAGCAGAACCCCCCTATCGAGCAGGACCACCCCCCTATCGAGCAGGACCACCCCCATATGATGCAAGACCTCCATATAGAGCTATAGCACGTAGGAAAAAATAATGTTTTTTCAATTTAAAAACAGAAAACAGATATTTTCAGTGCAAACAACTAGCAAATTAAATTTTATTGGAAATAGAGAGACAGGCAGCTGGTTACTTGCCAATTCACTAGGAAAGAAAGAATTAAAAGAAATTTCCTGTTCTCTCGGAACAACTCGATATAATGGAATCTCCACTATATTATTAAACGTTACAAGAAATTGTAATTTCGAATGCGCATATTGTTTAGTAGGAAAAAAGAAAAATAACGGAAAAGAAATGTCGATTGAAGTTGGTGAAAGAGCATTAGATAGAGTAAGTGAAATCGATAAAGTTGATAGATATGTAATTTTTCATGGGAGTGAACCCATGATGAATTTCAAACTTATAAAGTATCTTGTTAAATATTCGGATAAAAAAAAATATCATATTCGATTTGCAATACAGTCTAATGGTTCTTTATTTAATGAAGAAAAAGTAGATTTTCTTGTAGATAAAGGAGTATATATAGGTATAAGCTTAGATGGAAAAGAAGAGCATCAAGATAAAAACCGCCCATACGCAAATGGGCTCTCCTCCTATAAAGATGTAGTAAAAAATATCCACATGGTGTCAAAAAAACAAAATGGTGTTGGTGTAATCACAGTTGTAACACAAGATAATGTTAATGATTTAGAAGAAATTACAGAGCATTTTAAAAATGAGGGAATTGGTGTTGTTTCTTTTTGTCTACCAAGCCATAAAGATACAAAGCTATTGCCGAATCCTAAAAGATTTGCCAAAAATCTTACAAGAATTTTTGAAAAATATTTTGAAGCAAAAATTGAGGGAAAGGAAACCATTGGAATAGAAAATGCGAGAAAATATTTACTAAGTATGATTCCGCGATATTCTCCATCAACTTGTATCCAATGTACTATGGGGTCAAAATATCCTTTAATAGGTATAGATATTGATGGGGGAATATATCCTTGTGATTTTTTTTGGGGAGATAAAGAATATCAAATGGGAAATATATTTGAAAATTCCTTAGAAGAAACTTTAAATAATCCCAATGATTTTAGACTACATAGAAATCCAGATAAAATAAATGGGTGTTCTTCTTGTGATTGGAAAAAATTTTGTGGTGGAGGGTGTCCAGGAACCTCTTACATGGAAAAAGGGGAAATAAATCATAAATATAGATATTGTTCAGTCAATAAAGAAATGTTTAGATATTTTGCCAAAAAAATGCCCCTCTTACATGAAAGTGGTATTCTCAAGGAAATTTTATAAAAATTATAATACTGATTCTATACATTTTAGACAAAATTTATTAAATTTTTTAGTATCAATTATAAACGGTCTTTTATTTCTTAGCATAGTTTTTTTGTTATATAATAAATCTGATGACATAACCATTATTCCTAAAGGAATATTTTTAATATTCTTTGCAATGGAATAACTTTCTTTGTCAACAATATCTCCTTGATCTGAAAGTTTCCTGCAAAGTTCTATTAAACTTTCTTCTTCCTCGATAGAATCTGCACATAAAGCAACATTCGAGGTTATTATTTTTGATTTCTTACCATTTATTTTTCCAATAAAAATGTTATTTATTTTAATTTGATTGATCGCATTAATATGGGAGATATATTCTTTTTTTAAATAATGACTGTTTAAAGATATTTCTAGTAATTTTTCTGGAAGATAGATATCACCCTTTCTTCCCTTAAATCCTCCACAAAGACCAAAGAACAATACAACATCTGAATTTTTAATTTTTTTTGCGACTTCATCCCCAGGGGGAGGAAGCAATTCTATTCTATTTTTTTCAAGATAGTTTTTATACTTTATATAGATATTATCTCTAGTAGGATTTTTAGCAAATAAGATTTGGATTTTATTGTTATTAAATGTAGTTTGAAATTCAAAATTATTCTTTTTTTTAATTTTACAATTAAATCTTTTTTCAATAGTTGAAAATAACATAATATAATTCAAATAAAGTCTTACAGAACCTCCGAGGATTAATGTTATTTGTTTCATTTGGCGGCTTAATTTTTTTATTTTAGTTATTTATAGTGCTTCTTTCTGCTTTTACTACAAGTTTAATTATAAATGTTTATATTGTACAACCATACCATAGCCCAAATTTTTTGCGATATTATTAAGAGATTTATTTATGGCCTGTTCTCTTTCTTCGTAATTATTATGACCTTCTATTGTAACCAGATTCGGGTTATCCTTCCCATATAATATTTTTGTCTCCGGGGTATAACTAACATGGATACATAATCTCTTGACCTTTTTAATTTATCCTCGATAACCTTGAGATCTCCTTTTGAAAAAGATCTCGCATAATACTGTCCAAATGTCTCTATTGTTCCTCTCGAATGTGTATGAAATTCAACATAATTATAGTCTGGATTTAATATCAAAAATTCATTTATAATTTGAACTCTTTCTGGTCGGGGATCAACAAATCCTGCTTTGTACGGGCTCCAGCAGAAAAAAGCCTTCTAATACACAATTCCCACATTCTTGCTTATATAAGTGAATTCCACTTACCTCTTCATTTAACTCAGCTAAAATGCCTAATTTTCTTTCAAGGTTTTTTGAAATAATTATTTGTCTAATTACCATTATAAATGAATTAATATTTTTAATTGTTTTCAACAAACTTAATAAATCTTTTGGATGAATCCGCTGTTGGAAATGAAGGAGCACGAACAAAAATTCCACCCATTGCATTGATAAAATTTACTCATAAACGAAAATCATAAAAATCAAGTTACCAAGATGTACACATTTTAAGATTTTAGTTTCTTCATTATGTATCTGATTTCTCATAAATTAAGAAATTCCATTTGTGCTTGCGGAATTGTTAAATTATTCGAAATAGTTTTAAACGCATCTTTAAATTTCAGTCACTGTTGCGAAATATAAACATGCTTCTTATTCTTTCACAGAAAAATATATCGATGTTCGTGTATAAAATAGAATAGACGAACCTACGTAAATTGTTCTGTTTATTAATTATGCACCGCCCTGAAGTACGGAATCCCCTGCGGCGAACTATAGTTGAAGCTGTTCGCCGCCCAGAGGGCATAGGCTCTTTTGTGTGTGGATAGCTTTTTGTTTAGTGTGGTTGAATCTAATTGCCTGCGGTAAGGTGTAGAGGGATTTTTTAAGTTTTATTATTACATGTCTGGTTTTTTGTTTAGTTATAGGTAGTTGGTTTTTTTCTTAAGGCTTGTTTTGTTTCTATGGGGTTTATCTAATGTTATGTGATTTATTTGTTTTTCATTATGGAATTAAGTAAGGGATTTTAAGATTTATTTAATTTATTCATTATATTTTACAAAGGTATAATTAATTTTTTGGGGTGTTTCTCCGCACAGCGGCGAACTATAGTTGAAGCTGTTCGCCGCCCAGAGGGCATAGGCTAACGTTGGCTTTTTGTGGATGGTTTTTTGTTTAAGTTTAGTGTGGTTGAATCTAATTGCCTCCGGTAAGGTGGATGGATTCTTTTTATTTTATAAGTTTTTGATTATTGCATGTCTGGTTTTTTGTTTAGTTATAGGTAGTTGGTTTTTTTCTTATGGTCTGTTTTGTTTCTATGGGGTTTATCTAATATTATGAGTAAGATAGTTTTATTTCAATGTAGGAGAGGGGTATAATGGAAACATGGAAATAGAAATAAAAATAAAAAAGTTCCTATCTTTGTACAAGGGCTATAATATTTTCCTAACTTTGGTGTAAATGGAAAAGAGAGGGGTGGTAGAGTGGATACATCAGTCTAAGATCAATCAGATTCTTGTCTCATTTTCTGTTCCCAAAACACCAAAACAGGTTGAAAAAGAGGTTCGTGTCAGAAAACTTAAAATGAAACCGTTTGTGGAAAAACATCTGGTTAAATCCTTAAATCCCGAGGCAAAAAAAGGCAGATTTTATATCCTGACTAATAAAGCCAGAAAATTACTAAAATTATCAAATTGTAAAAAAGTGATCAACAAAGATTGGGATTTGATAGGTTGGATTATGGCGAGCCCAAAACAAAGAGCAGTTGTTTCAATTGTAGTGGATTCAACGAAAAGAACTTCTGAGGAAATCAGGGAAAGAGCATCACAGTTAAACCCTCATCTGTCTAGAATAAGTACCAAGGGAATTCTCAAAGAGCTTATCAGCAAGGGCTTGATTGAGACTGAAATGATTGAAAGGAAAAGATATTACTGGATGAGCGAGAAGGGGAGATTGATTCTGGATAATGTGGGTTGGGTTAATGAGAATAAGAAGTAAGTAAGTCGCATCAGTTTTTTAAGCCAGCTCATTATGAAACAGTATTCTTGACCAGAAGACAACCTATGAAAATCATTGACGTAACAGTAGATTTGGCTTATTCAAATCAATTATGACCAAAGAGAAGCTCGCCCGGATCATTCAAGGGCTGTTGAAGACAGAGGTTGATCTGAGTTTCCTGTTGCAACTGAACGCACGTCAACTGGAGGCAATGATGGCTTGCATCAGGGATGATGTTGGGCAGATAAATTTAATAGGGAAACAATATGGAAGCAAAAGTTAAAGGTGCATGGATAATTCATCACACCAATAAATTAAATTCTGTCGCTATTAGTTCCCCCGAATATGAACAGCTTACCTTTGCAGGGAAATGCGGTATGCTTCTTAATGGTGTTGCAGCTTCTGAGCAAACGACTCTATCAAAAAGCCGTGTAAATGTACTCGCAAGCGCAGCAGGAATATCTACCAGACTTGAACTGCCTGTAATTATAGAAGAACTTAAACGGCAAAGATTAATAGATGAATCGTCAAACGAAATTACGGTATTAGGTCTCTCAACTGGAGATACATTATCACATGCAGCCAGAATTTATGAAGAAGCAAAACCTACTGCAACTGAACAAGCCTCGATAGAAATAGCAGAGTCAGTTTCAGAATGCCCCTTGTCTGGAAAAATAGTGAGTGAGCAAATATCAGATTCTTTCAAAATTAAATCTTCTGATACAAAAGATATTATTCGTCAATTCAATGACATCGGATTTGTTGATTCAGAGTCAATTGGAAATGATAAGATATTTTTTAATGGAAATCTATTTAGGAAAGACAATATCCGAAAAATTAATGGTGTTTTATCCTCATTATCATCCGCTGAAGAGGGAAAAATTAGAAACTTGCTTGCTATACTTGACAATAAAGGTTGTATTAGCCTTGAAGAGGCACTGGTGGTAACAAGTCAAGAAATTATAGATAAGATAATATCAATAGCTTTTATTGATATCAACACCATTGGCAACGAAATTGGCACTTATATGTATGTTACTCGTCCCTCAGCTTTCAAGAAGTTTTCGAACCCAGTAGTTGATGATGCCTTTGATTTAGCTAAAGCATTTCTGACCTCTTTAACATTTGGAATGACAAAAAGCTCATATTACCGTGGCAGAATAAAAATGATTGAAGCTTTGATGAATAAATTAATACAAGGGTATTGGGTTGGCCCTGCAACAGCAATCGGTCAAGATTACAAAATACTTGAATTTAAAGGTGTCATCCAGGTCCGACCAGAAGAAAATGGCATGTTCTCAATGAAATTATTGAAAAGAGATATCGGAGAACTTGCCTATAAAGTAATTTCGGAAGGGGAAGCAAGCACAAGTAGCATGGCTCAATTCCCTTCAGTATCAGCAACCAAGTACATTGGGCCAGAGCCGAATCGAACTGTAAAAAGAAAGAAACAATCAGTTCCGCTAAAAAAAGGCATCGCAACACTACTCAATGACTTGAGAACTGGGGGTATTAAATGAGTGCATTAAAAAAAGCAAGCAAAGGAGCCTTGGCCGAAGAGGCGCTCAGACATTATTTTCTATCATTAGGTTTCTTCGTATCCAGAGGTGTGAAGTTTCATTTCCAAAATTTTGAAATAACGGATATTGATCTTTGGCTTTACCACAAAGAAACAACTCTTACGAGAGACATAATAAATGTTGATATAAAAAACAAAAAAACTCCACAGGCTATTGAAAGGATATTCTGGGCTAAAGGTTTACAGAGAGTTTTAGGATTTAATCGCTGTATTGTTGTGACTACAGACAAAAGGCCAGCTACTCGTGAATTCGGTGAAATGCATAACGTTACAATACTTGATGGTAATTTTTTGAATAGGTTAACTACTAACTATACAGATGCACATGGTCAAATATCTGAAGAAGAAATAATTAACATACTGGATGTGCAAACATATACAAATTCTACAAAAAAGTGGTCGTTGATTTATGAAAAATGCAAAAGATATTTGTTAGACAATCTAAATTTTAATGGCGCAAACATATATCTTAATGTCATCTACGATTCATTAGAAGATTTTTTAGTATCTTCCAAAAAATCTGAAGCAGCTCTTCGCATTCTGTACTTTGCATTATCTTATCTGATACTTTGTATTGATTACAAAGGCCGATTATTTTCTTCGCTTAGTTCTGATGAAAGGAAAAATAATTTGATTGATGGATTCAGATACGGGGAATCTGGTAGGCAAAGAGCAAATGAAATACTTAAAACAGCAATAACTTTAGCTGAACAATCTACAGCAGAAAATCTATTTACACGCAGTTTATTACAAAAAGAAATAGAAAAAGAGTTGTCAGCATATCCTGCAGAAGGATTAGCTTCATATTTTTCCAGATCAGATATTCTTAAATCTCTTTTTGATACATCTAAGCAATTTCATTCACTGGCTTTAGCCAAGAGCCTTAAGCCCCCCGATTTAATCGAATCTAATTTGAAGGCTTATATTGGTTTGGTTGTTGATCATTTTAAAGTCGATAGGAAAAAAATCCTTTAGCCCAACATGCTCTTTCAGCGGAGTGCAAAAAGCCGCGCCCGCTGAAGAGTTAAAGATACTTGGTATAAACTAAATTGACTATTTTTAATGATTTTATTCTGTAATCGTAAAAAAACGAGGGGTACTAAAAGTTCAAAGTTAGATATATGGCAAGGAATCTTAATCCCGCGGTAAGAAAAGAATCAATATTTATTCTTATACCGCATTCCGTATAATATGCTATTTTTAACAAAAACAAGAATCCAGTACAATAATAAACGTTTTGGATTGCCGTGAAACGCGGCCGATACGCCAAGGAGAAACATGAACGCGAACGCAAACGAAACTCGCAAGAGCAGGCCGGTACGAGTCGGGGTGATTCATAACGGCATTCAGGCCGAGGATGCATTCAGTGCGATTCCTGGCGTTACCCTGATCCGATCAATCCGAGCGCTGCCCTTCGCCATCCTCCGCTACGATGTGCTCATCGTGCCAACTCATACGGACCAGGCCATGCTTTACCGGCTGAAGGGTTCTTTCATCCGGTACCTCGGCCTTGGTGGCGTGCTCGTTCTGCTTGGGGCTACAACGCAGGGCCGACGCTGGCTGCCACGGTTCCAATGGGAGCAGAAGTTCACTCAGTCCATTCATTTCGATACCAGCACAGAGGATGGCCAGCGCATTTTCAAGGGTGTACCCGACCCACAGTATCTCCAGTATCACAGCAAGTACGTCGGGCACGGAAGTATCACGGTTAGCATCCCACAAGGCGACCAAGCTCTTGCTGGCGACGATGAAGATCGTAAAGTTGTAGTACTCCGTCGGTTGCCAGAGGGTGGCGTTCTCCTGGTGACCACACTAGATCCCGACTATCATGCCTCTGCACCGGTACCTGGACCCGCTGAAGAGAATGTTGAGACAACCCACAGGAAGGCAGGCCACTTGCTGGAGAACATTGTCAACTGGGCTATATGGGCCGCGCAAAATACTCCAAAGCATCGCCGTCGGAGGCTTCTCGGGTTTGTTCTTCCAGCAGTGTCCATGGGCGGTATGGCGGTGTTCTACCTTCTTCCGGTGGCCGTCTTCATGCTGTTGTTCGACCCATCGATGGCTCAAGGTGTCGGTGCGGTGGGGAGATTCGTCGCGGCTATCGCATTCTTGGGATCTTTGGTATCAATATACACTGTATTCAGGAGCTTCATTTCGAAGAGGGCGAAATGACTGGTCTATCAACACACGTAGGGAACCTCTCTACTCTTGGTTTGCTGCCAGAGAGGCAATTTCTCCACTATGCGTGGCCTTGTCTCGACAACCGCGCTGGGCACGGACAGCAAGTATCCAAAGTCCACATTGCCGAGCTTATGGAGCTAATCCGCGGGCGAGGGCGTCCGCGCCGGAGCCTTCTACGGTACGTTTTCCCCGATGCCTATCGCGGGATTGGTCAGGCGGCTAAGATACTCCGAATGGACAGGTGGACCCAGGCTGCAGTTGAGAGGTACTTCCTATTCGACCACGACATGCACCTCAACACTGCGCTGGCCAACGGCATCCCACGCCAAGTCGTGGATCTCTGCAGAATACTCGTGGGTCGAGTCGTCTCCTTGGCCCCGCTGCAATGCCAACTGAGTCTCGGCGAAGACAGCAGAAGATACTCACTCAACCCACTCAAACTCCCGTGCCAGTTGGGTGCCTACGTTGCAGTTCATGGACTGACAGTCGTCGACGTGTTGAAACTACCAGATTTTCGGGAGGACGCAGGATGATGCTTCAGAACATGTTCGTCTCAACATTGAGGGTCAGGACGTTCGTTCGGGATGCTCTGAAATGTGGATGTCCCGATAGCGTCTTTGACGACGTGAGGATAGGACTCCCGACGCTCTACGATACTCACAACGTGGCAGGTGGCCTTGAGATGCTGGTGGGTAAAAGGCTCCTTGTCGCTGTCGTCCCATTCGAGAATGTTGGGAATCCAGATTCCGACATCCCCGGGATTCTCGAACGGGGTCGACGCGTGCGGGACGAAAATGGGTTCAATCGCTACAGGCTCGTTCTCGTTGGCAGTCATGACACCAAACGGCATGCGCAGTTGGAAGCCCTATCTTTGGCGTTCGATGATAGAATCCACATCCACCTTCTAGAAGAGCACGAACTACATTTGGATGGAGAGTAGACGCAATCTAACACATATGAGCCTTTCCGTGTCAACAGGCAATAAAAAATTAATGAGATACAGCCAAGCTTTTACACGCCTCCCGGTTCCACGTTACAGATATCTGCATCAAACATTCAGCCTTATTCACAGATGGTTGCGATATTGATATGATATTTTTAATATGAATAAATAACACTATTACGCGGCTCACCTATTCCACATCTCCATTAATTTTTTCCCAAGACCTTTTTTCAACATAGCTTTTAAAAGCGCCTCCTGGACATCCTCATCCATTAACAAGGGAGTGGCAATATCATCAAACCCTTTTCTTTTTTCATCAAGTTCAACTGCTGTTTTTATATCGAGGATACTTCCGCAATCCTTGCAGAATAGATGGCCGGATGGATTTATTCTCTTGCATCTTGGACATTGTTTTATTTTGGATTCCTGTTTTTTCTCTGACGTTTTTATGCCATGTATTTCAAGCATAGTCCTGTTGACATCATCAGACACCAGATGTGAATATTCAGAAAGCATCTTGCTGCTCGGTATCCAACCAAAGTAAACTTTTGCTTGTGATTCATTTATCTGCTTATTGCTGAGCAGGTGTGTAACTCTTGTATGCCTGAATAAATGGGGATATATTCTTTTCCTGATTTTAGCCCTCTCTTTTAATCTTAGAACCAATGCTCTAAATGCACCATAATTCATCCTCTCATTCTTTTTCCTATTTCCAAGCATTATCCATAAGGGAGCACTGGGATTGTTCTTTAAAGGGTGCATGTTTAGCCAGGAACTAAGGTAAGGATCAGAAATAACAATTCTTGGTGTTCTGTGTCCTGTCTTACCAGTGAGGTCAATTATAAAACTGTATTTATCCCTTGAGATATCTTTTATTCGTAATGCGCCTATCTCACCTATTCTTGCACCTAATTCATATAGCATAGAAATGAACGCCTTATCACGGGGATGTTCTGCTGCTTCTGTAATCTTTTCAATTTCACGCTCTGTCAAAATATCTGAAGCATTGATTCTGGGCTGGTCTTTTGCACTTATACTTGCTCTTAGCCAGCTTATAATCTCTGGGTAGCCCAGAACTGTTTTGTATTCGTCTCCGAAAGTGAGCCACTTATAGAATTTCTTCAGGATGGATTTATGGGTATGCTTTGTTGCAATTGACCATTCTTTTCTTGAATCTATTTTCAAAACAACATCTTTTAAATCATCCTTTGTTGCTTTATCAAAATTTTTCTCAAGCAGTCTGGAAAATAAGATGAGAGTCCCGATAATCCTGATTCGTCTTGATATGCTAAGACCCTCAAGAGTGCATGCTCTATCAAATTTAAAAATAAGTTCCTTATTCCTTTTAGAAATATTGGCCTTCTCTATTCCTTTCTTTGCATTTTCATACCGTCTATCATAGTTGTGAATATCAACTTTGGGATTCATATAAATAGTACGATTGCCTAACTACTATTTAAAGCTTTCTACATGCACTACTTGTTTAACGCCCCCACCGAGATTCGAACTCGGGTCACTGCCTTTCTTCTTTTTCTCCTGAAAAAGGAGGAAATGAAAAGTGCAGAGCACTTTACTTTTGAAAGGGCAACATTCTTGGCCTCTGAACTATGGGGGCATAAAGGGCACCAAAGTTCCCTTTATCA
>Ga0180015_1000113_pt1 | contig 23052 bp, 14 predicted proteins | sample KR13_S2_MetaG_FD_116508 | JGI IMG/M metagenome (GOLD analysis project Ga0180015, IMG submission 116508) | Groundwater microbial communities from the Olkiluoto Island deep subsurface site, Finland - KR13_S2_MetaG | ecosystem: Environmental > Aquatic > Deep subsurface > Groundwater | place...
AAGGGGGGGGGGGGGGGGGGGGGTATCTTTTCCTCTGACCATTCTGTGCCGGACAGTGTTAGTTTAGCTGGTTTTAAAGAGATCATTGAGCTGGCAAAAAAGTTGGGGGCAGATTGAGAGGAGCTAATCTATCATGGCCACGAACGAAATCGGAGTATCGACACATATTGTAAACGGCATCAAGCCGGAGGTCCATTTCGATCTCTTTGCGCGCTACGGTTTCTCGCTGGTGGAACTGAATCTTGGCTACTTCCCGCTTCTGGAGAATGCGCAGAAGTTCAAGGAGCTTCAGGACTTGCTTGTCAGGAACAACATTCGCGTATGTTCATTCCATCTGCCCTATGGCGGAACAGTCCCCGCTCTGGGTTATATGGACATCTCACATCCGGACCCGGATGTCAGACGGAACACAATTGACTGCATTCGTCTGTGTCTGGAGCGGCTCATGACCTTGAACGCGCACTGCCTCGTGCTCCATCCCAGTAGTGAGCCTGTCGCGCGCGCTGAACGCGAAAAACGTCTTGATTTTTGCGTGGAAAGCCTGCGGATGTGCCTGAAGATCGCGGATGAATTGCAATCGAAAAATCACCCTGCGGCGCCGGTGCAAATCGCGATCGAAACCTTGATACCTACGGTCCATCTCATCAGCGATGTTTCTGAAGTTTCCGTTTTGTTCAAGCGCCTCAACCATGCTTTCCTGGGCCTTTGCCTGGATGTGAATCACATCAACCTGAATGGGCAGGATCCCATGGCCTTCACCCGTGAAGTTGGTGCGCGTGTCATTACCACGCATCTGAGCGACAATGACGGCGTCAATGAAAGACACTGGATCCCGGGCCGGGGGGTGGGGGTAATTCCATGGAAACAATGGGTTGCGACCCTTCTCGCGACCGGTTACCGGGGACCGTTTCTCTATGAGAGCAGTCAGCCGGAAGGCGTCTCCGACGAGGAAACCGTTGCTGAAATCCATCGGCACGCAAAGGAATTATCGGCGATGGTTTAGGCGTGACGACCTGTGCAAAAATGGAGGTTGCCTGACGATGAAAATAAAAGGAAAAGACACCAGCACCGGGAACAATGCGCTCACATTCTTTGTCTGGGCGGACATGCACTTCGGTTACAATCAGCAGTTTGGGGAAAGAGACCTGCGCTGGCAGGCCATCCGGCAGATGAACAAGCTTGCCGGCTGGCCCTACCCCAAGGGGATTGGCGGATGTGTGGAAACTCCATCGTTGATCCTCGTCTGCGGCGACTTTATCGACGGCGGTTCAGACGGTGAACGCAACTTTGCCTATTATCAAAACAGCCTGCGCCAAACGGATCTGCCGAGTTATGAAGCGATGGGCAACCATGACATTCAATATCAAAACGCGATTGATTATTTTAACAACCGCTACGGGAATCTCTACTACTCGTTCAATCATCAAGGAGTGCACTTCGTGGCCCTTTGTCAGACCTTTGATCAGGCGGAAAACGTGGAGGCGTTGAATGGGAAGCAGATCGAATGGCTGGCGAAAGACCTCGCAGCGCTGAAAGAAAAAACGCCGGTGGTCATCTTCGCCCATGATGATCCGGATAGACTTCCTAACGCCAAAGATCTTTATGCGGTTATATCCAAATCAAATGTGATTCTGACATTCTCCGGCCATTACCATGGACAAAATAGCCGCGAAAGTTGCGCGCACACTTGGCACGGCATCAAGGTCGTGACCACCGGCCATGTGCGCAACCATCCTATTGACAGAATCTTTGGCAGATATTTTCTTGTGGTGCGGATTATGAAAGAAGAGATCCTTGTTGCTCCCTGGCGATGGGACTTGGAGGAATGGGCGTGCCGTCAAGGCGATGTCGTCGGACCGGAACATGTGGTGATTAAGTGAAATTGAGCGAGAAGCGATTGTTGACTGTAAATTCAAAGAAAGGAACAAGCATGCGCACCCCCTATGGTTTTCTACTCGATCCTACGATCTACCCTGATTACACCCGGCGGACGGTGAAGGTCCCAACGTGGAAGACTTTTGACAACACCACCCAATTCACGACGCTAAGGTGTTTCACCCAGAAGGATGGACGTCTGGTGGACTGGGAGAAGGATCTTGACCTGTATGTGAACGAACTGAAACTCGGCCGGGTGATCTGGCCGGTTTTTCCAACGCTGTATGCCGAGAACTTCAAGGATCTCGTGGCGGAAATCAAGCGCCGGGGACTTTTTCTCTTTGATTTCTGGGGCCATGTGCCCGGCTCGGGGACCGAGGGTATGTGGTCGCATTGCGTGCCGCCCCCCGGCATGGTGGCATATCTTGAGAAAGAACTCGGCGATCATTTTCTCGGCATTGACAACGGTGAACAGGACGGACGCTATGTGGGCGGGTACGCACCCCAACAGTGTCCGAGCTTTTCGGACCGATTCCGGCAATATCTCAATTTTCAGCGCCATTTCCAGCGGATGGGGAATGACCTTGGCAACCACTTGAGCGCATTGGTGTCGCTGTGTTTCGGTCATTACTTCCTCAAAGAGGGCAACCACGTCCTGCTTGGGGCGGAAACCGCGCAGGCCTTGCCCAATAGTCAGATCTATTACGCTTTTATCCGGGGCGCGGGCAAGCAGTATGGCGTTCATTGGTTTGGCAATGCTTCGATTTTCAACCGGTGGGGATACAAGTCTTATGAATCCGAAGGAAGCGATGGCTATCATTTCGGTCCGGAACACGGCACCAGCCTCAACCTCCTGAAGCGATTGCTTTATAGTCATTACCTCTATAACTGCGTGACCATCGGTTTTGAGCAATCCTGGATTCAGGGGGACAACACGGAAAAACGACTCAAGAACCAGCCGGTGCCCATGCAAACGGATCGGAAGACTTGCCTGCTTTCTCCCGTGGGAGTCATCCAGGCTAAAGCGGTTGAGTTTGTCGAGAAACACGGTCAACCGGGCGTCATGCAAACTCCCGTAGCGCTTCTGCTTGACTCTTTCGCCGGTTGGGCGCATCCACGGCATTTATATACCGGTAATGTGTACCAGGTCTGGGGCGGCATTCCTTATGCGGAAGGCGATTATCTTACCCATGGGGTTTTGTCATTACTCTATCCGGGATATGAAGACGCCAGCTACTACCGCGATGAACGGGGCTTTCTTTCGCCAACGCCATATGGCGATATGACCGACTGTCTGCTTTCCGACGCGCCGCTGTGGGTGCTTCAACAATATGGGCTGGTTATCCTGGCGGGCGGTTTGCAGATGACCTTGGAACTTCGCGACAAGCTCCGATCCCATGTGGAGGCCGGCGGCCAGGTCGTGATGACCGGCACAAATGCGGCGAGCCTTGTGCCGGGATTGGAACTGGATGCCAAGCCGGTAAAGGTCCCGGCCCATCGGATCGTCAAGTGGTCAGATGACAAGAAAACTGACGAACAACATGCTTTTGAGCTGTATGCAGCCAAATTGCCGCCTAACGCGGAAATCCAAGCCACCTGTGATGGAAAGCCGTTGGTGATCAGTATCGCCCATGGCAAAGGGGGATACACGGTACTGCTGAGTCCGTTTGGGTTGAATGGCGAGCCGCTGGTCAGGGGGCCCATTAAGAATGCCGAGCAGACCCCATTGGTATGTCCTCATGTCTTGCTTGAACATGTCAAGCAAGCGATTGGCGGGGCGCTTGAACGGCAGCAACTCTTTTCGATTAGCGAAGGGTTGAGCTTGATTACCTGCCGCAAGGCGGCCGGGGTCTATACGTTGGGCGTGCATAATAACAGCCTCAAGGCACTGCCGTTGAAGATCGTCTCGCAGTGCGGAAAAATTATTTCTCTGACGGAGCTGACCTTGGATCAAGCCGAAAAGGGCCGGGAAGGATATTGGCCGTTAGGGTTTGCGGAGAACGATAGCGGGACCAGCGATCAAAACACGATCGCCGGCGGCGATATCCGGATTTTTGAAGTAAAGGTGTATGAAGAAGATGTGACGTGTCTGACGAGAATTTCTCCCCCGGCCAGGCCGCGGGGCCGGATGCTGACCTTGCTATCGCGGAACGACATTCAAGAGGAAATACTGAAGCGTCCGACTTTCTTCCAGCATTTTGACGGCGTCAAAGTGGATTGGACATACATCCAGTCGCGCGATACCGCACAGCTCAAACGGGAGCGCGAATGGCTCAATCGTCAGCAGGTGCGGATTGTGGTGGATTTCAGTCATGGCCTGAATTTCTACCCGGATTTAACATTGCTTGACACATTTCTTCCGCGTTATGAGAAGAGCGTGGCGGCGATTGACGATGTGTTGGCCAAGATGGCGCACTTGGGCAGCCGAGACGCGGTGTTCTGTCTGCACCGCAAGCCCGAAAACCACTGTGATGAAAAACGAGCGGATGATCGTTTTCTGTCCGGAGTTCGTGATCTGTGTGGTCGTGCCGGGAAAGACGGCATCATGCTCCACTTGCAACACCACCCGCATAAATGGCATGGAAGCGCGAAGAAGACCGTCGAGTTTATCGGGAAGGTGAATGCCGGAAACCTGCGTTTCGCTCTGAACACGGGGCATGCGGCCATGACGGGCGAGGATGTCACGGAAGTTCTCGCCTCGGCAGGCGAGCAACTCGGAATGATATTGGTCTGTGCGCCGAGGCGTGACATTTTCGGTCAACCGGTGGATGCGCATTGTCCGGTCTCGGCCGCCGAAACGAAAGCATCCCAGCCTGCTGTGATCGGGAATCTTTCCTTGCCGAAATTGCGCGCCTACCGCCACATTCCTCAGATTTTGGATGCCGATTACGCCAATCATGACGAGGAATATTTGGACTGTCGGGCTGTCTGGAACTGCGATAATAAACAAGAATGATGGATGGCGAATGTTGGCGGTGTGGATGCAAAAGGGGCTCACTATCGACCAATCACGCGCGGGAGGAAATCAGGTATGAGAAATAAATTGCGAGAAGAATGGCCGGTTCTCATCAGCTACGATCAAAATCATCTTATGCGGATTGCCATGCCGCTGGGAGGAATCGGCACCGGCACGGTATCTCTCGGCGGCCGCGGCGACCTGCGGGACTGGGAAATCGCCAACCGCCCGGCCAAGGGCTGGATTCCCGGCGGCCACGGCATCCGCGGGGCGTTCTTCGCCATCTACGCCAAGCCTGCCGGCAGTCCGGCCGCCACGCGAGCCCTGATGGGCCCGGTCGAGACCGCCGACTACGAAGGCGAATCCGGCTCGGGTGTCACCAACCACGGACTGCCCCGCTTCTCCAAATGCACCTTCGAGGCCGCCTATCCCCTCGGGCAGGTCCACCTGTCCGATCCGGCCATGCCGGTGGCCGTCACGCTGCAGGCCTTCAACCCGCTCGTGCCCGCCGATGCCGACGCCAGCGGTATCCCGGCGGCGATTTTGCGGTACGTGGTGACCAACCGGACATACAAGACCGTCATGGCCTCCATCTGCGGAACGATACCCAACTTCATCGGCGCCGACGGCACGCATAACATGTCGGAAGGCAACGTCAACGCCTACCGCAAGGGCGCCGGCGTGCGGGGCCTGTGGATGTCCTCCAGCGTCAAGGACCAGACCACGCCTGCCTGGGGCACGATGGCTCTGACGACAACGGCCCAGTGCAAGATTACCCACCGCACCGCCTGGCTGTCGGCCCGCTTTGGCACCAGCTCGCTGGACTTCTGGGACGACTTCAGCGGCGACGGCAAGCTTGAGCCGTGGCCGTCCGCCCCGGGACAGCAGTTCCCTGTCGGGTCGCTCGCCGTCGAGATCAAGCTGCCGCCCAAGGCCACGAAGGAAGTGACCTTCCTGATGACGTGGCACTTCCCCAACCGCTACAACTGGTTCCCGCGGACGAAGGAAAATTGCTGCGGCGAGGGTAGGACCTGCATGGAGCCGGCCGACTGGATCGGCAACTACTACTGCCGGCAGTTTGCCGACGCCTGGGCCGTCGCCGAGAAGGTCGCCGCGGACCTGCCCAGGCTGGAGGCCGACACGGTCAAGTTCGTCCAGGCGTTCTGCTCGACGAATCTGCCGGCGGAAGTCAAGGATGCGGCCCTGGCTAACCTGAGCACGCTGCGGACACAGACGTGCTTTCGCACGCCGGACGGGCGCCTGTTCGGCTGGGAAGGCTGCGGGGACAAGTGCGGCTGCTGCCAGGGCTCATGCACGCACGTGTGGAACTACGAAAACACGGTGGCGTTCCTGTTCGGCGGGCTTTCGATGAGCATGCGGGACGTCGAGTTCGCCTACGCCACACGCGAGAACGGGCACATGAGCTGCCGTGTTATGCTGCCGCTCAAGGACCGTGCCCAGGAAAGCTTCCACGCCGCCGCCGACGGACAGATGGGTTGTATCGTCAAAATGTACCGCGACTGGCAGCTCTCGGGCGATACGGTCACGCTTCAGCGGCTCTGGCCCTTCGTCAAGAAGGCACTGGCCTTCTGCTGGGTACCCGGCGGCTGGGACGGCGACCGCGACGGCGTGATGGAAGGCTGCCAGCACAACACGATGGACGTGGAGTACTATGGCCCGAACGGCCAGATGGGCATCTGGTACCTGGCCGCACTGCGCTCCGGCGAGGAAATGGCCAAGGCCATGGGCGACACTGAATTCGCCGCCACCTGCCGCGACCTGTTCGAGCGGGGCAGCAAGTGGATTGATGAGAACCTCTTCAACGGCGAGTTCTACGAGCACAAGGTCCAGCCGCCCGCGGGCGAGGTCGCTCCCGGACTGCGAGAAGGCACCTGGGCGCCGGGCGAGCCGAAGAACCCCGAATACCAGCTCGGGGCGGCCTGCCTGGTCGACCAGCTTGTCGGGCAATACCTGGCCCACGTGGCCGGGCTGGGTCATCTGGTCAAGCCTGAGAACGTTGCCAAGACCTACAAGGCGATCATGAAGTACAACTACCGGAAAGAGTTCAACAGTCACTTCAGCTGCTATCGGAGCTTCGTGTTGGGCAACGAGGAGGCGCTGCTGATGGCGGCCTACCCGAAGGACCGCCCCAAGAACCCGTTCCCATACTTTACCGAAGTGATGACCGGTTTCGAGTACGCCGCCGCCATCGGCATGCTTCAGGAAGGCCAGACCGCCGCCGGGCTAAAGTGCATCCGCAACATCCGCGAGCGCTACGACGGCCGGAAGCGGAATCCTTTCGACGAAGCCGAATGCGGCCACCATTACGCGCGCGCCATGGCGAGCTGGGCCGCAACACTTGCCTTGACCGGATTTCAGTACTCAGGCGTCGCCAAGTCGATGAAGTTTACCCCGAAAGACGGTGTTCACTTCTGGTCGAATGGCTATGCATGGGGAACATGCAAACAACGGAGCCGGAAAAACGGTGTGGAGGTACAAATGAAAGTCTTGCACGGCGCACTTGAGTTAAAGAGCTTTGTCCTTGGGATGGCAAAAAAGGAGTTTGCGACCTCCGTGACAATTAAGGCCGGCAAAACGGCTTTTTGGCATCTGTGGAAACCAACAAACTAAAAGGAGAAATGCAGCTATGCCAAGGATTCATAACAAGCGCAACGATTCAGGGGACGGGACGGAACGGACAAAATGGTTCATGCGCGACCGTTTTGGAATGTTCATTCACTGGGGGCTCTATTCCATTCCCGCGCGCGGGGAATGGGTGCGTAGCACGGAAAAGATCCCGGACGAGGCCTACCAGCCGTTCTTCGAGGAATTCAACCCGGTAAGATTCGATCCCCGCCAATGGGCGCGCATCGCCAGGCTGGCCGGACAGAAGTATGCGGTGCTGACGGCAAAGCACCACGACGGATTCTGCCTGTTTGACAGCAAGCTCACCGATTACACGGCGGCCAACACTCCGGCAAAGCGTGATCTTGTCGGAGAATACGTTGAGGCTTTTCGCGCGGAAGGCCTTAAGGTGGGGTTATACTATTCCCTGCTTGACTGGCATCATGCGGATTATCCTGTCGATCAGTATCATCCGTTGCGCGATGTGGAAAGCGCAAAGAGCGGGAAGCGCGAATTCGGGAGATATGTCGATTATCTTCATGGCCAGGTCAAGGAGATCCTCACGAATTATGGCAAGATCGATATTCTATGGCTCGATTTCTCCTATGACAAAATGTCGGGCGAAGTCTGGCGTACAACCGATCTGTTGGAGACCATCAGGACGCTACAGCCGCATATCATCATGGACAATCGCCTTGTCGCTGGACATTGCGACTTGCGCTCGGGCTTGCGTGTGGGTGATTTTGCCACGCCTGAGCAGATTGTGCCGGAGCGGGGAATCGTCGACGGCAAGGGCAATGCCATTCCCTGGGAGTCCTGCATTACCCTCAATGATCATTGGGGGTACGCAAACGCCGACCATAATTACAAGTCGGCGCAGGAAGTCGTCCGCACGCTGGTTGAATGTGTCAGCAAGAATGGCAACCTGCTGTTAAATGTGGGGCCGAACTCAAGGGGTGAAATCCCCGAGGAATCGGTCAGAATTCTGGAGCGGGTTGGTTCTTGGATGAGGGTTAATTCCGCCGGCATTTGCGGTTGTGGCGCCGCCAGCCTGCCCAAGCCGGAATGGGGGCGTTACACGCAATGTGGAAACGTCCTCTATGCGCACATTCTTGAAAAACCCGCCGGCCCCGTGGCTCTACGCGGTCTCAGCGGCAGGATCGGCAAGGCGCGTTTGTTGGCGGACGGTTCGGAAATCAGAATAGAGCAACCCTGGAATGCGACCGATTGCAAAGAAGACGCTTTTTTCAATCCGCCAGGGAACCAGTTGCCGGACTCGCTGGACACCGTCGTGGCATTTGAGCTGAAAGCATGATGCGCGTTTCGAGCGTCTGCTCGCCTGGGGTGGGTTTGAGGTCTCAGCCGATTGAATACAAGGTAGGGCGAGGCGTCTTCGCCAAGCCGGGATGGCGTTTTGGGCATATTTTGGTGGTTTTGCAAGAGGCTCTATATAATCCAAGGATACGAGGAGGTCGCCCATGATCATGCTTGCCAAAGATGGAGTGTCGAACGCCCAGATCGTGATATCCGCCAACCCGTCGCCGGTGGAACGGCATGCCGCCGAAGAACTGCAACGCTATCTTGAGATGATGAGCGGGGCCAAGCTGCCTGTCGAGCGCGTTTCCGCCCAGGATCGGCCCAACATTTACATCGGGGTTTGCGCGCCATCCGCCGGATTGGACTTGTCCGCGGCCGCGCTCGGCTTTGACGGCTATCTCGTCAAGACGGTCGGAAACGACATAATCCTCGCCGGGGTCCAGCCCTATTCCTGCCTTTATGCGGTCTATCACCTGCTGGAGCGCCATCTGGGTTGTGGATTCTTCGAGGATGGCGACCAGGTGCCGAAACGGGCAACGATTGAAATCGGCGAAACCAACGACGTTTGCAAGCCGCGTTTCGATTGGAGGATATATTTCATTTGCACCCAGGATGCTTATAGCAGCGTGCGCTGGTGGGATTGGGAACAATTCAAGCCCTTCGTGGAATGGATGGCCAAGAAGCGGTTCAACATGTGGAATACGCAGCGTCTGGCAGAATTCTGCGGCATAACGGCGCTGGCCGCTACCAGGTTGGGCGTGCCGATCGAGTTGACGCCATGGCAGCAAAAGCGGGTTGAGGTTTTACGCAAGGTCTTTGAGTATGCCCGCATGATGGGAATCCGCAACATATACCACCTGACTCCGCTCTATGCGTCAGACCAGCTCGGAGCGCCGGGGACTTTTGCTTATACCGACCCCAAGCAACTTGAAGCGTTTGTCGAAGGTTATGCCAAGACCACCGGCCAACAGATTCCTGTGATTTCACATAGCTGGTGCAATGCCAAATTCCCGGTGCTCGACCCGCGCCATCCCGGAACGCAAAAGTTCATTGCCGCCTGCGTGCAGACGTATAACGAGATTTTCCCCTCCGACCATTTGTTTGCCGTCAAGTTGCCGGAGGAGTGGGATTTTTCGGGAGACCGTGACGAAATGAACCGGATAACATCGTCAATGATGCGGGAAGTGATCAAAGCGATCAAGGAAGGCGATCCGGCCGCGACGGTGATCTCGACTTTCCCCTATGCGTACGGACAAACTTTCGAGGTTCAAAAGCAGGCGATCCGCGAGGCGGGCCTTACGATCATGGGCGATCCCTGGCTGAACCAGGAGACCAGACTCCATGATTTCATGCAGTGCGACTACTACTGGAATCTGCCCTGGGTGACGGGAATGACGCTGCTGTGCGGTCGTCATACCAATCCTCTTGGTTCTCTCAAGGCCGCCATCCGCAACGCGCAAACACTGGCCACCGATCCACGAACCGCCAACTGCATTGGATTCCGGTATAGCACCGAGGTGAACCATCGGGATCTTATCATGGCGGATTTGTTCTTCGAACTATCCTGGAATCCCATGGATGTGGAGCCGGAAGACTTTCTCGCCAGATGGACTTCCCGGCGGTATGGCGCCGATTCGGCGAAACGCCTGTTGCCGGCGGTAAAGGCCATTGAGGCGACATTGCTTTCTTCCTGGAACATGGACACCACGAACGGCCCGTTGTATCGCTTCTGGAAAGAAGGATATCTTCCCGGTTTGACGCCGACTTCCGTGAAGCGTTCGCTCTGCTACCTTCCAAAACTGCATGCGGCATTGGAACTGTTGCTTGCGGAGCACGACCGGCTCAAAGACAGCCCTCTCTATCGGTTTGATGCGGTGGATTTCGGCAGAACCTATCTTGCGGCGATCTTCAATGACCGGCTGGCGCGGGCGCGTAAGGCTTTCCGGGCGCGGGACGGCATCGGTTTTGAGCGGAACGCCAGGGAAGTCGAGGAAGTCATGCGTTTTATGGCGCTTTATTGCAGCGCCCATCCGCAGTTCCGGCTCAAGACCCATGATGAGTGGGCTGCCCAGTGGCCGCAGATGCTGCCGGGAATTCCCAACGCTCACAGCAATTGGATTAATTTCACGTCGCTGATCCCGCTGGAGCAGTCTTGGGCACTCCTTGACTACATGGCCGAGGATTTCGCGGAGATCGTGGAGCACTACTTCCTGCCGCGGGTGCTGTTGTACCTGCGAAAAATGCGGGAACTGCTCAAGGTGGGCAAGGACATCTCGGGGCGGCTGGTCTATCGGCAGTCGGATAATGACTTGCCCAACCGTATCGGGGATTTCGCCCCGCCAAAGGGCAAGCTCGAATGGTCCGCGTATGGCGCCACCTGCGAGCCGGAACTGACCGCGGGCGACTTCGATCTGGCGCGAGAAATCATCGATCGCGGAACACCCAGCGGACGGTTCGACTTCTACAACGGGCCGATGAACAAACTATTGCGCGATTTGCTTGAGCGCTACCCTGTGCCGGAAGACCTTGCCCAAATTCTTTCGGAGCCCGATGCGCTTGCATCAACCCTTTCCGAACAAGTTCTCAAGGGGAAACCTGGCGATAAAATCAGTGGATTCCGAACCCCGGCGCCCGTTGAAAAGGTTCGCATCCCGCGGGAAATCGATTCCGTGGTCGCAGTGGAGGAATTGGGCAGGGAATACAACCTGATGCGCGGCAACATCACGTCCTGTAACGTGGTGATCACGGACTTCGTGGTTCTGACGCGTTTGCCCGACGAACAAGCCGATCTTGGCGAGCATCAAGTTGCGACATTTGCGTTCGAAGTCCTGGGAGGCAAGTACAAACTCCGTTATGACGTCGGATCGCAGCATAGTCCCGCCGGATTGTTTATCGAGCGACTGTGAAAACATGTTTTGAATGGTATGTAAACAGAAAGGATTTGACATGTTAAAACCAACAATTACAGGAAGCATGATAGACATAATGCACCCATGTACTGCTGATGGGGCATATTGGAACCGGAAAACAGTTGTTTACACTGAAGACGACTGGGCGCGTCTGGTCCGACATCTGCATCGTGATATTGGATTGGAAATCCTGATTCTCCAGAATGCGACATGGAATGGGATGTCGCTCTATCCTTCCAAGGTTGCCACCTCACAATTCCCCACTGTATGCGGCGATCCACTCGGAGCAATACTCAAGGCGTGTTCTGCCGAGGGGATAAAGTTATACGTAGGTCCCGGATGGTTCTACTTTGGTCCGATTCTTAATTGCTTTGGCCCAACCACGGATGACGCTTTCAAATGGTATATGTTCATGTACCGGGAACTTCTGGAACTTTACGGTTCGGAGCCGTCTTTTGCGGGGTTTTACATGAGCACGGAAATGGGAATATATGCGGATGGGCTTTTCAACCCTGAACAGGTTGCTTTCACCCATCGCCGGACGGACGCGCTCAAGAATTTAGCTCCAAAGCTTCCATCTATCGGTGTTGTTGGCGTGTGTGCTCCACCACAGGAAAAATCAGAGAAGTTGGTTCAAAACATCAAAGACACTGGGCTTTCCTCAATTCTTTACACCGTGGACCCATTGCCTTGGTATACAAAAAAAGACGACCCTTATGATAAATCCGTCTGGGAACCCAGATATAAGGCTTTACGATGGGCCCACGACCAGACATCCGTTGAGTTCTGGGGACACCCGGAGACATTCATCTTTGAACATGACATTCCTATTTGCAACCGACCGTTGCACCCGGCCCCATTTGTTAAAATACGCGCCCAGCTGGAAATGGCCGCCCACTATGCGGATCGAATCACTTGCTATACCGTGCCAGGCATTATGACAAGTCAAGATGGTTTTCCCGGCCTTGGGGTTCCGGAGACCGACAGACTGTACTGGGCATACAAGGGATATCTTGAAAGCCTTTGAAAGCGTTTTGGGCTGTGATATCGCAAATTGGAGCGTACAAATTGACCGAAAAATCAAAAAGGGAAGAAGCTATGCGGTCGATCGACTTCGCCGTCGAGTGCGGAATCGACATCATCAACGACGGCCGTACTTGGGCCGGCGACTCTCAAAAGGTCAGCAATCTGCGAGGCGGCGATAAGCTCCAACTGGGTGAACTTTCCTTGACACTGGCCGAGTATGCCCGAAAGAAAGGCATTCGGTGGATGCTTTGGTCAAGCATGGGCACCGTTGACACGTGGAGTGGGGGGGGACAAGTCGTTTCGCCCGGAGAACTGTTGAGACCATGAAACTCAAAACAATCTCTTTGCCGTTATTTTTAGCGTTGTCCCTTGGCGGACAAGAGCCTGCAACAACTAAACCAAAGGAAAATAACATCATGGAAATATCTTCTTATCTCGATACCAAGCCCGTCGGTCCCGGAATCAGGATTTCGGATAGGGAAAAGTGGGATAAATTGGAAGGTGTTGAAAGTTACATGAACATCTTAAAAAAAGCCGGGGATCTGCTGAAGGAGCCGATGCCTAAGACTTCAGATGAGCTTTACCTCGACTTTACAAAGACCGGCATCCGCAGTAACTGGGAGAAGGTCAACTTTGGAAGCCGGCGCAGCAGGATAAAAACATTCACTGTTGCGGAATGTCTTGAAAATAAAGGGGGTTTCATCCCTGCGATCGAGGAAGCCGTCAGCGATATCTGCAAGGAAAAAACCTGGGTGATGCCTGCGCATGACCGAGGACTTGGGAATTTCAATGGGAAAATCACGGAAATTGATCTTGGTTCAAGCATGTTCGCGCTTGATTTGGCGACTTCATATTTCGTTCTTGGAGACAAGCTCAGTAGAGGATGCCGTACCATGATCGAAGAGAACATCAGCAGGAGAATTCTCATTCCATATAAAGACATGGTCACTGGAAAACAGCCCATGAACTGGTGGCTCAAGGCCGAAAACAACTGGAACGCTGTATGCCTTGGCTGTGTGACCGCCGCCGGTCTCACCATGCTTGAATCGAAGGAGGATCGAGCCTGGTTTATTTCAGAGGCTCTGAAATATTCAAAGTATTATCTGGCCGGGTTCACTGAAGACGGCTATTGCAGTGAGGGGCTGGACTACTGGAGCTACGGGTTCAGTTATTATGTCATTCTTGCCGAATCCATCCTGAAGGCGACACATGGGGAAATAAATCTCTTCGATGATGAGAAAACCAAGGTCATTTCAGAATTCCCATCGAAAATTGAAATCATGAACGGCGTCTCTCCTGCCTTCGCAGACTGCGGTGTCAAAGCCAAGCCTTTGGCCTCGCTTGTGAAACACATATCATCCAGGTATGGTAAAACGTCCGGAGTCTATAATAATCTTGTCATAGACATCGCGCTGTTTTATTGCCTGGCAGTTTCATTTCCGGAAAAAGCGGAACCCCCGATATTCACAGAAAGGGGAAATTCCGATCTGAGAACCTGGTTCAACAATGCCGGAATACTTATTTGCCGTCCCGCAAAAGACAGCTCCTGCAAGATCGGGGTCGCGCTTAAAGGAGGTCATAACGGTGAACAGCACAATCATAATGATGTCGGCTCGTATGTTGTTGTAATGGGGAAGGAACCGGTAGTTCTTGATCCGGGTTCGGAAACTTATACCGCGCGGACTTTCAGCGACAGGAGATACGAGAGCAATTTTCTCAACTCCTTCGGCCATTCTGTGCCTGTCGTAGGTGGACAGCTCCAGAAGACCGGAGCTGATGCCAGGGCGAAAATCCTAAAAACCGATTTCACTGACGACTGCGACGCTTTTGCAATGGATATTGCTTCGGCATATGCCGTCAATGAGCTTCAATCGCTGAAACGCACTTTTGTGTATTCGAGAAAGGGAGACGGCTCATTGACTGTCACGGATGAAGTCTCGTTCTCAAAGCCCATGTCTTTCGAGACAGCTGTAATCACCTTGGGAACTTTCGAGAAGAAATCGGACTCGGCGCTCATAATCAGTTCCGGCAAGGAAAAACTCCTGGCTGAGTTTTCGACGGACGGCGGAGCTATTGAAATCATTTCCGGTGAGATAGGAGAAACACATGGCAACATCAAGCCTTTAAGGATCGGATTCAAATTGAAAATACCGGTCGAAAAGGCGACGATCACGGTGATATACAGTCCGCTATAAGGCAGATTTATGCTGAATCAGGATGTATGCTGAAAAAGAAAAAAGGGAGAACACATGAACAAGCAGGTCATCAAGTCCGCCGCAGACCAGGATCTCTTAATTCTGGCCACCGAGTACGGTGTTGGCCACTCGATTGATGAAGCGGAAGGAGCCGGCGGCAAAGTGGATTACTATGCGCCCAGCGCGGACATCGAGCGCGTCAAGCGGGAAAAACTGTGCAATGGATTCCGAATTTGGATCGATCCGGATGAGCGGAAACTCAGCCGCGCCTCCAAAGGCGGATATGGCATGATGATCGACTTCTGGACAACCGAAGGCCGGATGGGACTCTTTGCCAAAAAAAAGGGCTTGGAGATCAAGGCCTACATTGACCAGACCACCGACCTGATGCTGAAGTACATGCGCAGATATGGTCGCAAGGTCTGGTGGAACGTATGGCCGGAAATCGATAATCCGCTTAATCCCTACAACTGGTTTTTTTGGCCCGAGAAATTCTCCGGACGGGAAGAGTTTTACCGGTTTTTCAAAGAGCATTTCACCACCGACAAATACTGCCGCAATCGCGACGAACGGGTGACTACGCAATATGATCCCTATGTCGGATTCAAGAAGCCGGCGTTCCAATATCTTAAGGAACGCGGGATTGACCCCAGGCAGGTTAATTTGGCGGCGCTGACTTGCCGCGTTAGTACTTGTCATCACTATTTTGACTGGGGCTTTTCGCTGGTGCAACAGGAGACCAATGTCGGTTACGCCAACAACCAGGTGGCGATCGCATTTTTAAGGGGCGCGGCCAAGCAATATCAGGGATACTGGGGACTGGACCCCGCGCCTTGGAAAGCGCCAACGCCTTTCCCGGCCATTTACGATGCGGCCGGCAATCGGCTCGGCGGCGTATCGGAAAGCCTGTTGCAGCGGGAACTCCTGGTGTACTTTCTCTCGGGAGCAAACTATATCACCGAACAACTCTCTGACAGCACTTATTGGATCACAGACAAGAAGACGAAAACCAAGCGCCTATCGCCCATGGGGCGCATGGCCCAGGATGTGGCCGATTTCGCATTGCGCCGCCATCGCGATCGCGGCCAGACGCATGTGCCGGTGGCGCTGCTGTTGGAAAAATACCACGGCTGGGATTGTCCCACAGGATCATTTGGAGAGATCAAACAGGCCTGTATGGGCGAGTTTCCATACGAAGCGAAGGATGCCATGATCGAGGCGTTTTTCGCGTATGCGTTCCCCGGATATCAGGAATACAACCGTTACCGGGGAAATTGGTCGGCACAGGTTGTGCGGTTTTCGAAAAACGAAAAAGCGTTCCTGGAGGGCGGCTGTTCTGCGGACACGGCAACACCGCAACCCGTAGCGCCCGTCCTGGTCCATCCCAATTTCGCATCTCAAAAACCTGCGCCTCCCGGAAAACGCAGCCAGGAGAATCTCGATTGGGTCGCCGCCATTCGGGACGCCGTCCGTGCCGGCATGGATACACGGCCGTATGAACAAGGCGAACTGGTCCCGTCGCCCAAGGGCGACAGTTTCGATGTGTTCCTGGCAGACGCGCCCCTGGAGGTTCTCCGAAAATATCCGGCCATGATCCTGCTGGGCGGAATCAGAATCGATCAATCATTGGAAAAGAAACTGGCAAAATATGTGCGCTTGGGCGGCAAACTGGTGGTGAATACCGCCCAAGTCGGCAAGGAAAACGAAGACTTCCTCGGAGTCAAATTCACCGGCAGAAAGAGCAAGGCCCAGCGGACGCAGTGCTTGTTATGTTCAGGGAAGCATGATGAAGGACGCTCCCCATTCGAGTATGATATTATTAAGCCGATTTCCGCTGAAGTTCTGGCCATCGCGGACCACCCACACCGGAAGCATCCTTTGGCAACGCGCCGACGGATGGGAAAGGGTGAGATTATTCTTACCGCACCATGCTTTGGGATCAAAGCGGACCAGAAGCCTCATGCGCATTTTCTGGGTATTGTGCAAGACATCCTCGATCACCTTATCCAGCCCTTAATGCTCGTCGAGATTCATGGCCGCCCGATTGAGTTTCTGGTGAATATCACGCCGCGAGGCAAGATCATCATGCTGATCAACAATGAACCGGCGCCGTGGGAAGGGGTGGTCAGCATTAAAGACTTTAAGAATGGCGACAGCTTGCGAGAACTGTGGTCAGGCAAGAGTCTTTTTGGGTATCGGACAAAGAAGGGCGCCGCCGATTTGAAGCTGGCACTACCGCCTTTCGCATTTACCATTATCGGCGCAGGACAATATTAGCCGACAAAAGCGCAGAGGTCGGGCACCTTAGGCATGAGAAACTGCGATAAAAAACAAGGATATTGTTGGCGATGGTTAACAAATCCAAAATTTGAAACACGAAATACGAGACAATATCGAAATTCGAATGTTCGAGATTCAAAACGAAGATATTTTCCTGTGTTTTTGTTATTGATATTTTAGTCATTTGAATTTGTTTCGGATTTCGATATTCGTGTTTCGAATTTGGGTTGTGGGCATAGCCCGCGTTGGGAAAATCGGGGACATGGCGCATGTTGCAGTCCTGCCTGAGCGTCCGCCTAAAGCGGGGCGCTGTATCAGCGGTCCTTTGCCGCCAATTGGCCAATCACGCGCGTACCCTCGACCGCCTTGAATGCGACGTTGCCGGAATGCGCGCCCGCAACAGCGTCTACCCAGGCAAAGGTGGGCACGCGGTACCGGTCACCCGGCGAGACGTTGTACCGGCAACCCTTCGCATGATCCGCAGGGTCTGTAAACCTGCGGACCAGCGTGATGGCGCCGATTGAGACGTGTTTGCCGGTCGGCGGCGCGACCAGGGAATAGGCAGCATCGTGAACCCCGTCGTTCTGCACGATGAGTGTGCGGCCCGCTTGGTGTTTGGGCAGGGGTAGCGGGTCGCTCAGTTCCAGCCGCTGGTCGTTCGGGTCGTCGGCAATGATTCTCGCGATCGTCCCTGAATAGGCCGCTTGCGCCGCCGTCAACTGGAACTCCCCGCACGAAAGCAGCGTCCCTTCCATGAGCTTCGCGCGCTCCACGCGTCCGCCCCGGCGGGAGAGGAATCCGTGAGTGCCCTCGATGACGATATTGTCTTCGACTTTCACCCGCCCCGGGACCTCGCAACTGATCGCCGTGTCCGTGCGGCCGTCGGCAGTGATCACCTCCACGGCCACCGGGTTGGTGCCAGGGGCCGCTTCCAGAATCTTCAATCGTCGGACTTTCGTCACGAACGGTGTGTGGTCGTACGGCTCCAGGAGCGTAACGAAAGAGGAATCGAGGTCCTTGCCTTTGCGCGTCGCCAGAACGAAGCGCATGCGCCGCGGTGCATTGGGCTTGTTTTGCGGCGGCTCGCCGTCGGCGAGCGCCACTTCCTGCAGCGGCGTCAGGCTGTGGATGCACAGATGCGGTTCCCTGTCGGCCGCAATCCGGCCGCGCGTGTCCGTTGCCCGATAGTCAACCGTGAATTGCTCGGGAGGATTCCCGGCGCGCTCCACGTTGTCCAGGAAGGAATAACCGGCCTCCTTTCGCCAGTCCTCGCCCAGCGCCCCGAAGGCGACATCGGGCCCCGCGTACGTCCCCTTTTCCTGCTTTGCCGGCGTGATCCCGGACACAGCCACCTGTCCCGGAGGGCCGTGCCAGGACAGCGTGTGCGTGCTTCCGCCGCGCACACGCACCACATCCAGCACGTAACTGCGGCGGTCACCCACGTCTATAAGCCAAGCGGTGCGCCGGCACGTGCTATTGCCGGGGTAAAGCCCATCGCTGGCGACATCCACCAACCGCGCCGCACCCTCCGGTTCGAAGTCCAGCAGACGGCCCGTGTGGGACTGGATCTGCGCGGCTCCGTCCACCGTTGGCACGTTGTGAGAAGCGTTGTTGCAGTTCCATGCTTTGTCCTTGGGCCGGCCGCTGCAGTACTCGGGGTAGCCGAAGTCGGGGAGCATGTCGATGTTTTCAGCGTACAGACCGAGGTTCAGTCGGTCCAAGTGTCCGTGGCGGGTATTGCGCCCGTAGTACACCCACAACGCGCGGCCGTTCTCACGCTGCGGGGCCTGGAGGATCGCAAGTCCAAAGCCGTCGAGAAAGCGGCTTGTGAGCGGAAGCTCCGGCCCCGCCACCACCTTCTCGACGGCCTGGCGCAGGGCTTCCGGATCTTCGTCATAAATGGAACCGTGAATGCCATCCAGCTTGCGGCCGAGAAGTTGCCACGCCAGACGGGCCATGGCAGGGTCGCCGTAAATGCCGAAGGCCCGCAGCAGGATGGGAGCCCTGGGGCTGATGACGTCCCATGCGGATGTCCCCCAGCCCGAGTCGCCAATGAGCGGCGTGACCGCGTCCAAGCAGTTCCAACGCCAGCAGGCGTGGTAGTACTGGCGGAACTTTGGAAATTCGCGAAAGATGCTCCGCGCGCGGTACTTCGGGTTGCGATCCAGAAGGTCCGCTGCCGGATCGATGAAACTGCCCCAAAGCATGCAATAGCCCGGTGCCCCCTCGTCTCCCAGGCCGTCGCGGTCCATCCTGTCCGTGATGACATTGGCCAGGTTGCCTCCGGTGATGATCCGTCGGCCCGGATGCTTCGGGTCGGCCGCGCGGGTCCCCGGCGCAAAGGCCCACTCGATGATCGCCGGCGTCTCGTCCGGCCTGTCCAGAGCAATGGCGGCGGCGATGATCGCCCACTGGTGAGTACCCTCGTTGCCCTGGATGCGCCCGTCCTTCACGGCGCGGATGATCTCCCGGACGAGATTGTCCTCGATGTGCGCGGCCACCGGGTCGGGCGTGGGCGTAAGCGTCTGGCGCCGGTGCATCCCGTCTACGAACGCGGCAAGTTCCCTGTCGCGGGCGAGCGCGTCGTAGATCCGGTCGTAGACCAGCGACCAATCCCCGCTGTTCCCGACCTCCCAGATGCACCCCTCCACCTTGCCCATGCCGCTGTTTCCGTCCGAGTGTGAAAAGCCGAGTTGGTAGAGCGGCCGCCAATCCATGTCGGGATACACGTCGGCCAGGCGCGCCAGGAGCACGCCGCACTTGTGAGCGTAGGCAGAGTCGTTTGTAAGGGTGTACGCACAGGCCAATGCCGAGATGCCGGTTTTGATTGCCTGCCAAAGCCCCCATTGGGCGTACACGGCGACGAAATCCCAGCGTGTGCCTTGCGCGTCATTCCATCCGTAACCATCGTCCACGTAAGTATCGTGGAGCAGGTCCTGAGGATCCGGGTGCTCGATGTTGAACAATAGCTTCGGATCGCCCTTGGCACGCCGGAAAAAGCCGTGCTCGTCCAGGGCTGAGCGATAGTAGGCTCCGAAGTCGTTTTTCGGGAAGATGTCGTGGCAGTTGGGGCATTCGATCTTCCATGGCCGCGCAAAGACGTCGATGCTCCAGGGGTAATTGCCGAACGGTATGATACCTTCCTTGCACTGCGGACACAGGGCGGTCTTGTTCGTGAAGGCAACGTTGTGCACGTGGATGGTGCGCGGCAGTTCCTGGCTGGGGACCATCTCCCAGAGTTTCTCGTTCGCCATCGCGCGCCAGGGCGCGGCCGCCTTTTCGGCCGCCTCGCGCTCGGCCCGCGCCCACTCGTAGCGCCCCGCGTTGCGGACGGCATTGGCCCGCTGGCACGCGGTCAACGTCAGGCTGAACTCCTTTGCCTCTTTGCCCGGTGTGATCTCCGTCGCCATGACCATCACTCCCCATAAGTTCTATCGTGCTTATGAGTGCCGAGTTCTCGCCGTTTAAGAACGAGAACGCTTGTTGAAATGCATTGTCGTTTTCGCGTGATTAATTGCAAGCGAAATGCATTTACATGAGTGAATGTTGATTGCCCTCTCTCGGACAGACCTGTATTGATGCAAGATAACAGCGGAAATCAATCTCGTGTATTTTCGCCGGCAGGGATCGCTCGAAATAAAGTTTCAGAACCGTTTCCCGTGCGGCAAGGGGTCTTTTCGACCGGATAGCGATCAACCGCAGATCTGTCGAGGCGTTCCAGAGGCGGCTGGAGGAATAAAAGGCGAGAGGATAGAGGGATAGAAGAAAAGACGGAACAAGCGCTGGCGTTTTTGTTTTACTCTGGGCATGAAAACAAAACGCAAGATCGAGGTGTCGGCGTCGGAACAGGCGGTTCTCGACAGAGTTGAGGTGCGGCTGATCCGGCCACGGGAGCAGAAGCGATTCGATGAACCGATCGAGACGCAGCACTACCAGCGCGTGTTCGTCATGCTCGCGTACTGCGAGAGGGGTCTGCCCAAAATGCGTACGGCCCGCCCAAAAATCCATTTCGTGGGCCTGTCGAGACTCCGTTTCCCGGCCACTCCGGGACCTGAGTTCACTCCCATCCCCTCTGCTTTCTCTCATTCCTGCCAAAAGAATCAGCCATATTACAGGAATGGCAACGATAATCCCAACTTGACATAATACATTTTAGCAATGATAATATTATCTCATTAATAGGTAATTTGTCCCTAAAACGTGGTAAAAGCGCCTGGGGTTTACCGAAATAATCAATCGCGATGCGATGCCATGAAGAATCAGGAACCGAAAACCATCCTGCTCGTTGAAGATGACGCCGTCACTGCGATGATCGAAGTGATTCAGCTCAAGAGTTTCGGTTATGATGTTGTCGCTGCAACGTTCGGCAAAGAGGCTGTCGAAATCGCAACCGGCAATGACAAAATAGATCTTGTTCTCATGGATATTAACCTGGGCTCCGGCATGGATGGTACGGAAGCGGCCAGGCAGATTCTCGGCAAGCGTCATCTCCCCATCGTGTTTCTCACCTCGCACTCGGAAAAAGAATATGTGGAGCGAGTCAAAGCGATCACCCGCTACGGCTACATCATCAAGAACTCCGGCGACTTCGTGATCCAATCCTCCATCGAAATGGCATTTGAGCTCTTTGAGGCAAACGAGACGCTGCGGAAGAGTGAGGAGAAATTCCGGGGGTTTGCAGAGAATCTGGACGGAATAGCGGTTCGGGGAGACATGGAAGGCAAGCCTGAATTTCTACTCGGCAAGCTGGAGGCTATAACCGGTTATACCTGGGAGGACTTTTCGAAGAAGGGTTTGAATTGGTTTGATATCATGCATCCGGATGATAAAAAAGAGCTTGTAAAGCAAGAGTTGAAAAATACTGCTGCGAAAAAACCTATTGACCTGGAATATCGTATTATTCGAAAAGATGGCGGCATTCGTTGGGTATGTCAGCGCATTGCTCCACATCTGAAAGAAGACGGCACTCCGGAATTCATGCAAGGGATGATAATTGACATCACCGAGCGTAAGAAGGTGGAGGGAGTTTTAAAGGCCAGCGAGAAGATGTACCGGACTATTATCGAAACATCTAACGATCTAATCTGGATTCTGGATATCGAGGGGAAATTCACTTATTTCAACAGGAAGGCGGAAGAAGTTAGTGGTTACATCCTGAAAGACTGGTTAGGAAAAGATTTCGCCCCGTTGATTCCCCCCGAAGATATGGAAAGACTTCAGCATATTCTTCAAGAAGTTCTAAACGGCAAAACCATGCGTTATGAGACACGCGTTCAAAATAAGGATAGCACCTTTTTTGTTTTATCCATTAACACGACCCCGTTGTATTCGGAAGCCGGCAATATTATCGGTACGATAAGTTTCGGACAGGACATCACCGAGCGCAAACAGGCGGAGGAGAAACTGCGGGAGAACGAGAAGAAATACCGTCAGCTTGTTGAAATGCTCCAGGAAGGTGTCTGGTCAATTGATAAGGATGCCAATACCACTTATGTCAATCCGCGCTTGACCGAGATGCTCGGCTACACTTTGGAAGAAATGCTTGGAAAACCGTTGTTTAATTTCATGGATAAACGCGGCGTAGAGCTGATAAAGCACTATTTGGAACGCCGTAAACAGGGCATTGTCGAACAGCACGATTTTGAATTCTTATGCAAGGACGGAAGCCGGATTGTTGTAAGTCTTGAAACCACGCCCATTACGGATGAAAAAGGTGATTATATCGGCGCGCTTGCCGGCATCGTTGATATTACCTGAATATTGCGCGAAAATCGCGCAATATTCACTTTTCGTCAATGCTGACAAGGCATTGGCGAAAAGACGTCGCGTTGGGCGGATAACCCAATGGGTTATCCGCTCAACGCAAGTG
>Ga0180015_1000116_pt1 | contig 22884 bp, 23 predicted proteins | sample KR13_S2_MetaG_FD_116508 | JGI IMG/M metagenome (GOLD analysis project Ga0180015, IMG submission 116508) | Groundwater microbial communities from the Olkiluoto Island deep subsurface site, Finland - KR13_S2_MetaG | ecosystem: Environmental > Aquatic > Deep subsurface > Groundwater | place...
GGGTCAACAAATACGCCTATACCACCTCCAACAAATACTCCTCCACCTGGGTCAACAAGTACGCCAATACCTCCTCCGACAAATACTCCTCCGCCAGGGGCGACAAATACTCCTACTCCGCGACCGCCTACCAATACACCTACTTTGCGTCCTACACCGACAGGTACTTGCGCTCCTGACTGTTCTTGTGCTTCCAGTACTTGTGTGGGATCGAGTTGTCCTGATGGTTGTGGGGGTTGGTGTTCGGGGACCTTGCCACAGCTGGCCGGAACATGGAGTTCGTGGAGTTCCTGTTCTGCTTGTATTCAGACCAGAACTTGCACTTTAGGACAATGTGGTGGCGCTTGTGTCGGGTCGAGTAGCAGGGCCTGTGGTTTGGTTGATGGGGGCTGGAGTAGTTGGGATGATGATTGTTCCACCGCTTGTGGTCAAACCAGGTATCGCACTTGTACTAATCCGCCTCCGGCTTGTGGAGGAGCGGATTGTGTTGGTAGTAGCTCTGATGTTTGTTCTGATGCTGATGATGGGTCACCGGCAATAACAGTGATAAGTTCACCCAGCGGAACTCAATCTAATCCGACTAACTTAGGTCAAATTACGGTGGTTCCCTTGAATTGGAATCAGAATTCCAGTTCTTTGACTGATTATTATCAGGTTCGAGTTTATGACTCGTCTGATAATTTGGATTGGAGTGATAACTATGTTAGTGGCAGATCGACGACCAGTGTGACCACTGGAAGTTTGGCCTTGGGAGAGGTTTATCATTGGAGAGTCAGGGCGGTGAATAATGACTGTGGAATTGATTATGGGGCTTGGTCTTCTTATGGATACTTTAGATTAAATACAGAACCGGAGCTTGATGATTTTGAAGTCAGAAATGATGACGATGATATAGTTCCGGCTGATTCGGCTGATCCCGGTGACGGTGATGACAGGTATCAGATTTGTGATGTTGAGTTTATACAGGGAGGGAGTCATAGCAGGCAGGTTAGGTTTGTAATAGAAGTAACTGATGATGACGGTGTTAATGAAATAGAGGAAATTTCTTTGAGATTGGATGGGGCCGGTAGTGTAACTGTGAGCAATTTGACCACAAGTCCGGTTTCTTCTTTTACCGGTGGCGGTTGGAGTATTTATAGCGCTGTGGAGGTAAGTTTGGTTGGAGGAAATTTAAGAGTGGTTTTCCCGATGGAATTTAATGAAGACTTTGATAATGTTAATATTTATGATGTGGACGTTAGGGTGGAAGATGTTTATGGTGATAGTAGCGGTTGGGAAGATACCGGTACGAATTTTATGGTGTGGAGTTGTCAGGTTTGCGATGTAGGAGGGAATTTGTATGACGCTAGTTTAACTCCATTTGCATGGCCGGTTTGTCCTGATGAGGGTTATAGTATTTTGGGGGAAGATATGAATTTGACTTCTGTCGTTTTTGAGGGAGCTGGGATAGCTGATGTAGATATGGAGGTGATTTCCGATAATGAATATATTAGAACTGGTGATTGTTTAATTTGGGGTTATGTTTATACTCCTGAACTTAATAGTGATTTGAGAGGGAGTATCCCGGTGATTAGAGTGACTGATGTTGGATCCGGGGTAGTTAGGGATTGTGACAATGATGTTGATATGACAGATAGTGATGGAGATGTTGACCCTTACTCGGCTGTTCCGTCATTACAGGTTGATTTTTCCTCAGTTAGAGATCAAGATGCTTGGTATCAGGTGGTTGGTTGTGGTGGTAAAGCCGGACAGTTGTTAGTTGATAATGTTCCCAACACTTGCGCAGTGGATGTAGATTGTATTGAATCTTTGTCAATAAATTCAACTAGAATGGCAAATGGTTTAGTGGTAGCTCCGGTTGTGAGAAATAATAGTGGTTGTGGAGACAATTGTAGTTTTTCTGATCCAAATGATTGGTATGCCCAGATTGACACTAGTGTAAACCTGGGCACTTATCAAGATTTGTATAGTGAATATTTTGTTAATTTGGGACTTGGTGTTACTTATGTTTCAAATACTACAATGAGTGATATAGAATCAGATGTTGGAGGAAGAGGAATAGTATTTGTAAATGGAAATTTGGTTGTTGATGTTAATAACAATATTCCTGTGGGTGAATTTTTGATGGTGATCGTCAGTGGAGATATAAGTATTAACGAAAGTGTTTCTAATACAGAAGGTGTTTTTGTCAGCGATGGAAGTGTAATAGCAGGCGGAGAATCGGATAATCAGCTTACTATTGAGGGTGTGGTGATGGCCGGGGTGGATGCAATTTTTACTCGAAGTTATGTTGACCATGTTAACAATAATACCAGTCCTGCCGTGATATTTTCTTATCGTCCAGATTTTATATTTACAATGCCAAGTGAGTTATTTGGTGGATTAATTGAGTGGAGGGAGGACTGAAAATTTTTAATTTTTAATTTTTAATTTCTAAACAAAAATGATAAAGTATGATTTAGAGGAAAGAACGGCAAAGTTTGGTGAAAATATTATTGTTTTTGTTAAGAACATAAAAAAAACTGTTGTTGTTTTACCATTAATTCAGCAGTTAGTTAGATCGGCAACCAGTATTGGTGCCAATTATTATGAAGCGAATCAGGCTAGTTCCAAAAAGGACTTTGTGAGTAAGGTTTATATTTCAAAAAAAGAAGCAAATGAGACCAAGTATTGGTTAAGAATGCTTAGTAAGGCAGATGATAAAGTTCAAGAAACTTGTTTAAAATATTTGAAAGAAGTGCAGGAATTGATATTGATATTTTCTAAAATTATTAATTCAGCAAAAAAAGGTGTTTAAAAATTTGAAATTTAAAATTAAAAATTTAGGATGTCAATCCAGCGGGCAGGTGGCTTTGGTGGTGTTAGTGTTGGTGGCGGTGTCCTTGGCTTTGGGTTTGTCCGTTTCAAGTGAAGTTGTAACAGAAACTAAAATTGATAAAGACGAGGAATTGTTAAAACAAGCTTTTAATGCGGCTGAATCTGGAATTGAGTTTTATCTGGGAACGGGAGAAACTAACTATGAAGCTCCTGATGGTCAATCGAAGGCTGATGTTAGTATTGATGATATTGGCGGTGGCGGAGAAACTGTTTTAGACTTTGATGAATATACAGTGGTTAATGATATGGCAAATTTTTGGCTAGTGAGCCACGAAAGTGACGGAAGCTTGGATTACGATAACAGTATGGGTGAAAATTTTACCGGTAATGGGCTTACTGTTTGTTTGAACGATTCATTTAATAGTACTATTGAGGTCAGTTATTTTTATAGAGATGGGATAGACTATGGGGTAGAGAGATGGATTTATGAATTTGGTACCAATGGTGGGATGGTTAACGGTGCTTTGTCTTCGATAGATAGTGGTGTGTGTGGAAGTGGTTGGGTAGGGGCGGATTTGGATTTGAGTAGTTTGGGTGATACTCCCCTGTTGTTGTCTGTGAGGCCATTGTTTAATTCAGTTCGGATTAGTCTTAATGGAGGCGCTTTTTCTTTTCCCGGCCAAGGAATAGTGATTAGTTCTGTTGGTAGGGCCGGAAAAGTTGAAGCTATGGGAGAGGCTGTTGACAGAAGAGTATCAGTATCAAGAATATGGGGTGGAAGTATTTTGGATTTTATGGTGGATGGTTTGGTGGTTGAAAGAGATCTTAGTTCTGAATAGTCCACCACAGGAGGTTATACTAATTTATGAAAGATTTTTTAGGTATAGATGTTGGTAGAGGAAGTATTAAGATAGTGGCTTTGTCAAAAGAAGCTGAGAGTTTAGAATTAAGAGGTATTGGTGAAACACAAACGAACAACACTGATTGGACTAGTGGAGATAATAAACAAATAAAGGAATTAGCCAGTGATATAAAACTTTTATTGCGGGATATGAAATTGAAAGATAGTTTTGCAGCAGTTTCTTTACCGGAAAATGAGGTGATTAGTAGATTGGTTAAGTTGCCACCTCTCAAAAAGAACGAAATAAAAGAAGCCTTGCGTTTTGAGGCGGAGACATTTGTTCCTTATCCTTTGGATGAGGTATCGATAGACTATGACGTGGTTGAGGAAGATGAAGCCGGAAGGCTTTTGGTTTTTGCCATTGCGGCAAAAAACAATTTGATTCAATATTACTTAAAATTATTTAAGTCAGTTGGGGTTGAATTATTGTCTTTAGAATCTTCTTCTCTAGCAATAAAGAGAGTGGCAAACCAAGTTGTTGGAACTGAAAGTCATGTTTTGTTGATGGATATAGGGGAGAAATACTCTTCGGTGGTTTGTTTGAACAAAGGACAAATTTATTACACCAGAACTATTCCTGCCGGAGGAGAATCTTTAACTAGGTCCATTTCTGTCAATTTGGGTTTAGATATGGTCTCTGCCGAAGAATACAAAAAGGCATATGGAATGAATCCTTTGGAATTGGAGGGGAAGATAAAGAACGCTGTTTTACCGGTTTTTAACAGTATAGCCGAAGAATTGAGAAAAACTATAGTTTCCTATCGGGAAGAATGGCAAAATTCGATTGGATTGTTGATTTTAAGTGGAGGAGGGGCGAATATGCCTGGTTTTGCGGAGGAGTTGACTAAGGTTTTGGGGATTGAAGTTCAAGTAATGCAACCTTTTTTGAGAGTTGATACCACAAAATTGGTATTACCGGTTGATATTAATAGTGAAGGATGCCGTTTTGCTTTAGCAGTTGGTTTGGCAATGAGGGGGTTAGTTTAAAATGTCTTTAAATTTATTGCCAAATGCGGCAAAATTTCAAAACGATAAAATTAAAGTTAAGAAAAGAGTTGGTTTGATTGTGATAATAATTTTATCTTTACAGGTTTTACTTTTATTGACGGTTTTTGTGTGGAACTTGATTGTTAAGGATTTTGTAACGAGAAATACAAAAAGATATAAAGAATCTGTGGCAGTTTATGAGTCTTTGTCAAATAAACTAGTTTTGAGTTATAAACTGAAACAAGGCATTGGAATATTGAGTGGTATTTTTGATACCAGATTTAAATATTCTGATGTTTTTGACAAGATTGATGAATTGTTTCCACCCGGAGTTGATCTTGTGTCTTTTGAATTAAAAGGTAAAAAGAGTTTTGTATTGGAAGGAAGTACTTTTGGTTTTGAATCTTTGGATGAGATTGAAGATATAATTGAAAGGATTAAGGAAGGTAAGGATAAAAATTTTAGGTCGGTGAATCTTAGCAGTTTATTGGTGGTTGATGACCATTGGAGTTTTAGGATGGAGGTGTTTTTAAGATGAAAATTTTTGACAACAAAATATTTGGATTAGAACTAAAAATGTATAAACTTTTTTGGCCCATTGCTTTGGTTGGGATTGTTTTTTTCCTTAGTTTGAAGGTTTTTATATTACCAAAAATCGATGAGATAAGTGATTTGAATAAAAAAGTTTCCAGAATGAAAAACGAAGTCGTTGGATTGGAAGAGAAGTTGTTGTATTTGGAGGGGCTTGACGAAGATAGTCTTAATAAAAGATTATTATTGCTGGATATTGCTTTACCTAAGAAAAAGGATGTTTATTTTTTGGTAAATGTGATTGATAGTATCGCCAAAAAATATCGTTTTAGTACGGATAGTTTTTCTGTTTCCCCCGGGGAACTGAATAGTGATGAAAATGTTGTATCTGGACCCAAACTGGCCAATATTCCCGTGGATGTTGTTTTGTATGGACCCGAAGACAAGTATTTGGATTTTCTTAAAGGAATAGAGGAATCTTTACCTGTTTTGGTTATTAATCAGTTTGAAATGACGACTACAAATAACGTGGTTAAAATAGAATTGAGTGTTTCTACTTTTTTTGTAAATGAAGGGGGCAATGATATTGATTCTTTAGCATTAAAAGATTTTAAGCTGAGTAAAGAAGAGGAGGAGTTGTTTACTGAGTTGAACAGTTTTGAAGGATTGGAATTGTTTTTGAACAGGGAAAGTTGGCAATCAGAAGAAGAACAGTATGTTAGGTATGAGAAGAGGGATCCGTTTCGTCCTTAACTTGAATGTTGAATTTTTGTTGAGGATAAGATGATGTCATCAGTGTTCTTATTGATTTTATTATTTTGCCTTCTTTACCGATTATTTGACCCAAAAGTTCGCTTGGAGCTATGATTTCAAAAGTTGTAATGCCGGGTATTGGAGTGTCGTTGGTTTTTTTTATTGTAAGTTTTTTTGAATTTTCTAAAATAGCGTCTAGTAAATAAAAAAGGGTTTTTTGTGGAGAATTCATATTATTTTGTTTCCTCTTTTTTGGCTTCTGTGGTTTTGGGAATGATTGTTTCCTTGTTTTTGTGGGCGACCGCAAGGGTCGCCCCTACATTCTTTTTTTTCTTGATGGGATACTTTTCTGGATGGAGAAGTTTGTCTACGCCTTCTGATATTTGAGCACCTTTTTTAACCCAACTTTCCATTGCTTCTTTGTCTATTTTGAGTGTTTTTGTTTGTGGTGTATAGAAGCCCAGGTCTTCTAAAAATTTTCCGTTTGCTTTCTTTTGTTTTTCAGTAACCACAATTCTGAAAGTTCGTTGGTGTTTTTTTCCTTTTGGAAATAATCTTATTCTTAGCATGGTAGGTATTATATCATTTGAAATTTTTAATTTCTAATTTTTAATTTCTAAAATTGTTGAGCAAAGGTTTTTATATTTTTTCAATAGCAGCGCGGGATGCTGCCTCTTGGGCTAGTTGTTTTGATCGACCTTTTCCTTTGGCTATTAGTTTTTTGTTTAAATAAACTGCTACATTGAAAATTTTTTGGTGATCTGGACCTGTTTCTTTGAGAGTTTTGTAGTGAGGTGTTATGTTTTTCTTTTCCTGAGCCAATTCTTGAAAAAGACTTTTTGGATCTTTGTAAACTTTTCGTTGGGCGAAAGTTTTGATTGTTGGTAATAGAAATTTGTCTAAAAATTTTTCAACGGCTTTGGATCCTTTGTCGAGATAAATAGCACCTATTATGGCTTCAAGACTATCTGCCAATATTGATTTGTTCGATTGGCCATTGTTTTTTTGTTCTCCATTGCTTAAAAACAGATAATCTCCTATTTTCAGTTTTTTTGCTATATCAGCCAGATTATTGGTACAAACTACGAGAGCTCTTAAATTGGTAAGTTTGCCTTCTGGGTAATCAGGAAAGAGATCGAATAATTTTTTGGATGCCCATAGTTCAAGAACTGCATCGCCCAAGAATTCGTATCGTTCATTTGATTCCAGTTTGATATTTTTATATTCGTTTAAATAGGAGCGATGAATGAGAGCTTTTTGTAATTTGTCAATGCTTTTAAATTTAGTTTTTAGTTTTTTTTCTAGTTGTTTTATTTTTTTCATGTTCCTCCAGAGGCGGACTGCGCGTTCGCTTGTTATTAGGTCTAATTTTTGACAAGCCGGTGCCAAGGACGCCATTTATAAAAGAAGCAGAGGTTTGAGCACTGAATTCTTTAGCCAGCTCGATGGCTTCATCAATAATAACTTTGGTTGGTGTTTTGGGTTTGTGAAGTAATTCCCAACAGGCGGTTCTTAGAATTGCCAGATCGACCTTGTTAATTTGCTCCAGTGGCCATTTGGGTGCACTGTCTTTGATAATTTTATCTATTTTTTTGATATTTTTGATGATGGCAGAGAAATCTTTGTTTTTTCCAAAGCGGGCGACCGCAAGGGTCGCCCCTACATTGGATGGTTTTGCTCTTTTCGTGGCAGATAAGCTTGTTTGTTTGTTTGGGGTTTGGAATTGCCAGGCAAAAACAGAACGCATGGTTTTTAGTCGGTGGACATGACGAGGATCTTTTTTGCTTTTCACTGTTTACAATTTGGGCACTGAAAGTCGGCCAGCTTGGGCTGTTGACAGTGTTTGCATAAAATTGCGTTTTCCAGTTTTTTTGAGTTTTTTTGGGAAGCACGCCTTTTGCCTTGTCGGCGGGAACTAGGCCAATGTTTTGGTACTGCTGTCATGAGGGTAGTTTATCAAAAAAAAAGTTTAAAGTAAAAAGTAAGACTAAGTTGAAATTGTTGAGTGTTATTTTTTACGTTTCTCGTGTTGTCATCCTGAGCGTGAGCGAAGGATCTAGTGTTAGCGTTTAAATACGGCACTTTGTGCCTAGATTCTTCACTTCGTTCAGAATGACGTAGTAGGTCGGGATGACAGTGGTTTAATTTGTAATAGTAGAGAGGGTGGGGGTGGAAGATTGGGTGAGGGTTTTTAAGTCAAAATTTGGGCAATCGTTGATAATGGTTTTGAGGATTTTTTGAGATAGGGATATTAGTTTTGTATTTGATAAGTTGGCTAGTTTGAGAGATGGGAAACCGTGCTGAAAGGTTGAAAAAATTTCTCCAGGACCACGAGTTTTAAGATCGTACCGGGCTATTTTAAGGTTGTTGCTATGTTTAGTTATGAAATTGAGTCTATCTAGTGCTTTGGCGTTGTCTGATGAGGTGAAAAGATAACAATAACTTTGTTGTTGTCCCCTACCAATCCTTCCTCTTAGTTGATGAAGTTGAGCTAAACCAAAACGATCAGCAGATTGAATGATAAGGATAGTGGTGTTGGGAATGTCAATGCCAACTTCAATTATGGGAGTAGTGACCAGGATGTTTGTTTTGTTTTTTGTGATTTGGGACAAGAAAGCTTTTTGTAAAAAAATTACTAAAAAAAATTGACTCTAATTTAATTTTAGGGTTAAATCAGTTTAAGAAAAGGAGATGATATTCAACAGTCTCCAGACAATACTTGTGTTAATCAGAAAAAGATTGTATAATTTCAATATGTCACTTAAAGGTCATTGTACCGATCTCTAATTAGAATTAATAAGTTTTAACTTGTTTTGGTTGTTGAGGGGGGTGGTGTTTTGTTTGCGAGTTTGTTGATTTTGTATTTTTTAGGTGTTTTTCCTTTTTTGTCAATAAGTTTTAGGTAAAATGTTTTTAATTTATTTGGAAGAATTGGAATTATTTCTTTTTCAATTAAAGGCATTAGATTGCAGGTGATTGGGTCTGGTTTTTTGTAATCTTCCAAATAGTAATAAGAATCAACTCTACATCCGGCATTGCAAAGTTTAAGATAGCGACAATTTCTACATTCTTTAATATCTGATATTTTGAGATTATAAAATTTATGTTGATATTTTTTATTAATAGCTTTTTTCAAACTACCTTCTTTTAGATAGTTTGACATTGGTAGGTCAAAACTAGGACAAAAGACCATATCTCCGTTAGGTCTTAAAGGAAAACTTCCTGACCTGTAGCTACATGGATGAGAGTTTTTATTAAAAGTAATAAGGTTGTTTGGTGTAATTTCTGATTTATATATGTTATAGAGTTCAAACTCAAAGGTTGGCTTTTTTTTCAAGTAGTCTTTTAAAATTTCTTTAAAAATTTTAATAAAGTCGTTAAAATTTGGTAATTGAAACTCTTTATAGTTTTTTAAATATCTTCCAGTAATAAAAGGCAAATCTACTCTCCACCTGTCAATTCTTAGTTTTTTTAATAAATTATAAAGTTTAGGCATTTCTTGCAGGTTTTTTTCTGTGACTTCGGTATTAATGACTACTGTAAAATTAGCAGTTTTAAGCCATTTTATACTTTGAATAATTTTCTTGTGACTGCTTCCGACACGTGTTTTATTGTGCCATTTGAAACCGTCTAGAGTGATTTTGATTTCTTTTATTTGTGGATATTCACTTAACTTTTTGATAAGTTTTTTTGTTAATAACTTTCCATTTGAAAGGATTTCAACTTTTTTTCCTTTGCAAAAATTAATAATTTCAAAAATATCTTCTCTTAGGAATGGTTCGCCACCAGAAAAAGCAAATTCTTTACATCCCATTTTTATCGATTCGGTTATTAGTCTCTTGATATCTTTGGTTTTCATTTCTTTGGAAATTTGTTTTGAGTTATTGAACTGAGCGTTATAGCAATAGGCACATCTTAAATTGCACTTTCCAGTAATTTCTAGATGGATTCTCCTGACTTTGTTTGTTTTTAAGTTGGTCATTTTTGCATTTAATTAATTTCTAAATATTTGTTTAACAAAACATAACCTTTTTTTTGAAATTAACTTTTTTTTAATGTTGGTTGTGATTTCTTGGTTGGAAGAATAAATAGTTCCGATCTTTTGCTCAGGATAAGAGACAAGAGCTGCGCAGGGAAAAACATCACCTTGGGAGTTGATAGACAAAAAAGTTCCGAATTTACAAATAGTTTGGTTATCATATCGAATTTTTACATCACTTTCTCGAAATCTTTCTTTGATAATTTTACCAAGTTGTATTATCTCTTCTTTCGAAAGTTGAGATTTGGTCATGATATTAAGAGCGTTTCCTGAAGGAGTTAACTGACTAATCCAAAAATTCTTAACTCCCATTTTGGCGAAAAATGATATCATGTTTGGAATTTCTCGATGATTCATTTTCATTGCTGTGATGTTTATTCCGAAAGGAAGTGTTTTGAGAAATTGTTTAATATTGTTTAATACTTTTGGGAAAAGTTTTTCTGTTGTTGTAAACCAATCGAACTTTTTTTCGTTGATTGTGTGAATACTTACTTTGAAAAGTGCCAAATTTACTTTTTTTAGGAGATCAAGTATCCCGTGGTTGTCGATACTACCGTTAGTTACCATTTCTACCTCAATATTTTTTCTGTCGATCATTTGTTCTAATGCAAAAGCGATGTTGTCACAAATAAAAGGTTCTCCACCTACAATATTTATTCTTTTTACTCCCATTTCGTCTATAAATTTTCCAACTACTTGAGAAATGTTTTTCTTCGACATTTCTTGATGTTTATTTTTTATAACATAGCAATGTTTACAGCGAAAATTACACGAGTTATTTGCTGATAAAAAAGTATAAGGGTAAACTTTGTTGGTGTAATTTATCTATTTGATTTTCCAGATTGTTTTTTGCGAGGTATCTTTTAATTCAACTCCCATCTTTATTAATTTTGTTTTGATCTTATCTGCCTTTTCCCAATTTTTTAACTGTCTTAATTTATTTCTTTTTTTTATCAGTTCTTTGATCTTGTCTTTGTGTTTTGTTTTGGAGGCTTTTTGTTTTTTTGGTATTAAAAACCCCCAGACTTGATCAATTTCTTTTATGAAAAGATAAATTAATTTGATCCCCCCTTTGTCAACCATATTTTTATCTATTAGCTTGTTTATTTTGTTTACAAAGTTAAAAATACCGGCTATTGCTTTTGAAGTGTTAAGGTCATCATCCATCGCTTTAATAAAATTGTTACGAGCTTTTTTTGTTTCTTTTTTTATTTCGATCAAGTTTTTTTTATTATTTTTTGACTTGTTTTGCTGAGATAAAACTCTTTCAGTAAATTCTCTTATTCGATCAAGTGCCCTTTTGGAACTTTTTAAGCTTGAAAAGGTAAAGTTGAGGGATTTGCGATAGTGACTTGTTAGAACAAGGTATCTAAAAGCCATCGGATCATCGACTTTTTTAAGGATTTCATCCAATACATATAAATTACCTAAACTTTTCGACATTTTGTTTTTGTTGACCTGAAGAAAACCGCGATGTAGCCAATATTTAACAAACTTTTTTCCTGTAGCCGCTTCGCTTTGGGCAATTTCATTTTGATGATGTGGAAATATTAGATCAACAGCCCCTGTATGAATGTCAAAACTTGGTCCTAAATATTTCATACTCATAGCCGAACATTCTATGTGCCACCCTGGTCTCCCTTTGCCAAATGGCGAATTCCAAAAAACATTACCGTCGTCTTTGTCCCAGGTTTTCCATAAAACAAAGTCAGAGACGTTTTCTTTGTTATACTCATCACTTAAAATTCTCCCACTGGCTCCGTTCAACAACTTTTTTCTTTTGACTTTGGCAAATTTACCGTAATTTCTAAATTTAGAAATATTAAAATAAACACTTTTGTCACTTGCTTGGTAGGCATATCCTTTTTTTAGTAGTATTTCTATCAAATTTATCATTTCTTGAATGTGTTTTGTTGCTTTGCAAATGATCTTTGGTTTGTTAATATTTAGCTTTCTAAAATCATTCAAGATTGATTTACCAAATTTTTTTGTATATTTTTTGAGTGGTACACCTTTTTGTTTGGAAAACTTTATTGTTTTATCGTCAACGTCCGTGAAATTCATAACATCGAGCACTTTGTATTTGGAAAATTTAAGATATCTTCTTAATATATCCATAAAAAGATAAGTGGATAAATTGCCAATGTGAGCATGGTCATAAATAGTAGGACCGCAAGTGTACATTTTTACAAATCCCTTTTTGATAGGGATGAACTTTTCTTTTTTCCGACCGGCAGTGTTATAAAAATGAAGCATTTTTTTGTTTATTAAAAAACAGATTGATTTTATCAATTTTATTAATGTTTGTGAATATAGAGTTTTGCTGACCCACCTACACATGATACTGTTTGAAATCAATTGCTTGAGAATGAGATAAAAACTCTAGTAATATTACATGAACCAGGAAAAAGAAAAATCCCAAATTATTGTCATTGTGTCTGCGGGCGACCGCAAGGGTCGCCCCTACAAAAGAGCTCGCAATGACAGAAAGGTGTTATCCTGCTTAGCGGGACGAAGTGAAGCGGAGGAATCTTCTGACTTTTGAGTTTGGAAAATAGATTGGGTGGTTAGGAGATCCCTCCGCTACGGTCGGGATGACAAATACTTCGGTCGGGATGACAAATACTTCGGTCGGGATGACAAATACTTCGGTGGGGATGACAAAAAATTGCCGGAATGATGGTTTGATTTAATTTGTAATGGTAGAGAGGGTGGCTTGAGAGGATTGGATGAGGGTTTTTAAGTCAAAATTTGGGCAATCGTTGATAATGGTTTTGAGGATTTTTTGAGATAGGGATATTAGCTTTGCATTTGATAAGTTGGCTAGTTTGAGAGATGGGAAACCGTGTTGAAAGGTTGAAAAAATTTCTCCGGGACCACGAGTTTTAAGATCGTACCGGGCTATTTTAAGGTTGTCGCTATGTTTAGTTATGAAATTGAGTCTATCCAGTGCTTTGGCATTGTCTGATGAGGTGAAAAGATAACAATAACTTTGTTGTTGTCCCCTACCAATCCTTCCTCTTAATTGATGAAGTTGGGCTAAACCAAAACGATCAGCAGACTGAATGATAAGAATAGTGGCGTTAGGAATGTCGATACCAACTTCGATAATTGGTGTGGTGACTAAAATATTGGTTTTATTTTTTGATAAATTTTTTATAATTTGTTGACGTTCAGTTGATTTTGTCTTTCCGTGTAATAATTCAAGTTTTAAATTTGGAAAAATATTTTTTGATAAGTTCTCGAATTCTTTTTTGGCTGATTTGATCGAAGTTAAGGTTTCTGATTCTTCGATAAAAGGACAGACAATGAAAGCTTGGCATTTGGTTTTTTTGATTTCTTTTTCTATCCATTCGTAGCAGTTTTGTCTTTTGTGATTAGGAACCAGGAAGGTTTTTACAGATAGACGATTTTTTGGCATTGTTGTTATACAGGAAAGATTTAAATTACCTAGCATTGTAAGACTGATGCTTCTAGGGATTGGAGTAGCGGTCATGGTGATTGAATGGGGCGGGTTTGAAGAGTTTATTAGAGCTGATCGTTGGTTGACACCGAATTTATGTTGTTCGTCCACAATAACTAGGGCGATTTTTTTTAGGAGAGATTTGTTTTTGTGTAAAATAGCATGAGTGGAAATTATAATGTCGGAATTATTTAAGTTTTTTGTTTTTAGTTTTGAATTAGAGGTGAGAAGATGAATATTGATTTTGTAAGTTTTTAAAAACTTACTGAAAGTTTTGTAATGCTGTTGGGCCAGGATTTCGGTAGGAGCCAAGATGACAGAAAGTGAATTATTAAGATAGCTAAGAAAACAGGAAAAAATAGCAATAATTGTTTTTCCTGAACCAACATCTCCGACTAAAAGACGATTGGTTCCGTGATTTGGAGAAAGCAGGTCTTGACTGATTTCTTGCCATACTTTTTTTTGATCTTTGGTTAATTTGAAAGGCAAGGAATTTATTAATTTGTTTATTTTTTTAGTGATGTTTTTGTTGGTAAAAAATTGAGTGTGTGGTTTTAGCGTGAGCCAATTTTCTTTTTGTAAATAAGATTGGGTTTGAAGAGATAAAATTTCATCTATTGAAAGTCTGAGTCTTGCATTGTTTAAGTATGAATTGTTTTTTGGATTGTGGATTTGTGTGAGGGCGGAAATTTTGTCTAGCAAGGTAAAGTTTTTAATAATTTCTAGAGGCAGATTTTCTTTTTCGTTTTTCAGTAGTTTTTCTAGATTGTTTTGTATTGTTTTTCGAAACCATTTTGATGATAATCCTTTTGTTTCCGGGTATTTTGGAATAATTTTACCTGTATTGTATTGACCATAATCTGGAGAAAATAGTGTTTTTTGGTTTTTGTAAAGGGAGATTGATCCGGCGAAACTTAAAATATCATTGATTTTTATGTTTTTTGATAAAAAGGGAGAATTGAACCAGACTATGTTAAGAATACCGGTTTTATCGGCAATTTTACACAATTGAATATTTTTATGATTGCGAGTGAATATATTTCTAAAAAAAATGATTTTGCCAGTAATTGTAATATTTTCATTTATTCGTGCTTGGGAAATTGGAACTGACTTTGAAAAATCAATATAGCGAGAAGGAAAATGATAAACGAGATCTGTTGGTGTAAAAATTTTTAGTTTGTGAAGTTTTACTAATGTTTTTGGTCCGATGCCTGGGATTGATTCAAGGGTAATTGACATTGAATTATGTTATCATTTGGTAATGAGGTTGTTTGGTAAAAGGATTAGAAAAAAGACAATTAAAAAAGGGATTTTGTTTTTTGCAACCATACTTTTATTATTGTCTGGCTTAGTGCCTTTTTTGAGTACTTTGTTTTAATATGAAAATTTGTAATTGGTGTAAAAATTGGAGAAGATCGATTAGAAGGTGGGTTGTTGGAATAAAAAGGATGAACAGAAAGAGATTTTTGTTATGGTGTTTTAGTATTTTGGCGGTAGTGATGTTGTGTGGTTTATTTTTTACAGTAATTGTATTTGCTTGGTTTTCTAAAGATTTGCCCAGTCCGAATAAAGTAGTTAGGAGAGAGGGTTTTGCCAGTAAGGTTTATGATCGGAATGGAGAACTTTTGTATGATGTCTATAAGGATGTAAAAAGAACTCCGGTTTTGTGGGAAGATATTCCAGAGTATTTGAAACAGGCGACTATCGCCATTGAAGACAAAAGTTTTTATGAACACAAAGGATTTGACCCCTTGACTCCTTTTAGAATTTTTAAAGACATTATTTTTAAGAGAAGATTGATCGGTGGTTCCACCTTGACACAGCAATTGGTAAAAAATGTTTTGTTGAGTTCGGAAAGGACTGTGGTGAGAAAAATTCGTGAATTTATTTTGGCTGTTCAGATCGAAAAGAAATACAGTAAGGACGAAATCCTTTTAATGTATTTAAATGAAGTTCCTTATGGCGGGGCGGCTTGGGGGGTTGGACCGGCATCCGAGCAGTATTTTGGTAAGGAAGTTAAAGAGTTAGACTTGACAGAATCTGTTATTTTGGCCGGATTACCGCAAAGGCCCAGTGTTTATTCGCCTTTTTCTGAAAATCCAAAGGCTTATGTGGGGAGAAGCGAAGATGTTTTGAATAGAATGAGAGAAGATGGATATATAAGTAAGGAGTTGGTTAAAGAAATTTTGGAAAAAGTTGAAAATTACAGTTTTGACGAAGGTAGATCGACCATAAAAGCACCTCATTTTGTTTTATGGGTGAAAGAGCAATTAGCGCAGCGTTATGGTGATGAAGTAGTGGAAGGAGGTGGGTTAAAAATTACCACTACCTTAGATTTGGAATTACAAGATAAGACTCAGGGTATTGTGGCAGAAGAGATAGAAAAAGCTGAGACTTTGGGTATTTCTAATGGAGCGGCTTTGATATTAGACCCCAGGAATGGACAAGTGCTGGCGATGGTGGGTTCCAGAGGCTATTTTTCAGATAAAACGGATGGAAAGTTTAATGTAGTAACTCAATCACTAAGACAACCTGGTTCGTCCATTAAGCCTGTGACTTATCTGGCTGCCATAAAAAAAGGATATACTGCGTCCAGCATGATTATAGATGCGCCTGTTTCTTTTCCCGGTGGAGTGGGTCAGAAAGATTACGAGCCAAAGAATTACACAGGAAAGTTTATCGGTCCCCTATCGCTTCGTTATGCTTTGGGAAATTCTATCAATACGACGGCTGTAAAAATGTTAGCAAATGTAGGCTTAGAGAATATGATGATGACGGCGTATGAAATGGGTTTGAATACGTTGGAGCCCACAAAAGACAATATGAGACGTTTTGGTTTATCTGTTACTCTTGGTGGAGCTGAAGTAAAGATGACAGAAATGTCTGGAGCTTATAGTGCCTTTGCCAATGGTGGTAAAAAGGTTGATCTGGTTGGTGTTTTGAAGGTTGAGGATAGGAACGGAAGAGTGTTGGAAGAGTACAAAGAAGTTGGTTTGAAGCAAGTGATTGATGCTAAAGAGGCTTTTTTGATCTCTCATATTTTGTCTGACAATTCGGCTCGAGAGATTACCTTTGGGCAAGTGAATGGTTTGGTTATTCCAAACTATCAAGTATCGGTAAAGACCGGGACTACTAATGATAAAAGAGATAATTGGTGTGTTGGCTGGACTCCAAATTTACTGGTAAATGTATGGGTTGGTAATAATGATAATTCGCCAATGTTGAAAGTAGCGTCGGGAGTATCAGGTGCTACGCCTATTTGGAGAAAAATAATGCTGTTTGAATTACCAAGAAGAGAAAGGCAAGATTTTCCGATTCCGGCTGGAATTATACATATGGATGTTGACAAAATTTCGGGATATACGGCTCATGATGGTTTTGATGCTAGGTCTGAGTATTTTATTGATGGAACTCAACCTATTAACGATGATCCTATACATTTGAAGTTAAAAGTGTGTAGAGATGCCAATGGTTTAGCAACTCCCGAAGATGTAGTTTCAAGCAATTACGAAGAAAAAGAGTACTTTAAGTTTTTTGAAGACGACCCGGTTTCGACTGATGGAAAAAACAGGTGGCAGGAAGGAATTGATGAGTGGATTGCCAGTCAGCCAGATAATGATAAGTATTTTCCGCCAGCAGAATATTGCAGGAGTGAGGGGATGGTAAATGTGGGGATTGATAATCCGGCCCACGAGTCAACCGTGGAAAATGATATAGAAATTAGGATAGGGACTAATTCGGTAAAAAAGATTATTGAAGTAAAATTATGGGTTGATGGTAAGGAGAAAAAGACGTGGACAGATAGGCCTTTTGAGATGAGTTTGCATTTGGAAGATGGTCCGCACCTTTTGAAGGTGATAGCAAAAGATAAAGATGGGAATAGTGGTGAAAGAGAGGCTAGAATTGGAGTTAATGTGCCTTGGGATTGGAGTCCCTCCCCTACCGCCAGTCCGACTGACACTCCAACACCAACTATTGAACCGACTCCGACAGGATCAGGCAGTACCCCGACCCTGTCGGAAACTCCTATGCCGATTTAGGTTTGAGTTAATGTTTTATAGATTCTAGAAATTGTTGTCATTGCGAGGAAATCACGTTTAAATTTCTTAATTTATTACGTGACGACGTGGCAATCCCGTAGGGATTTTAATCACGTTTTTTACATTTCCAACTGGGATCCTCCAGAGGTGGACACGTTGCCATGGAAATGGGCGACCGCAAGGGTCGCCCCTACAAAAGGCAATGACAATTAGTATTATCTGTAGGTGGGTCAGGGATTTGTGTTATTGACATGTTTGTTTTTGTACATTATGATGATGTATAGATGATTGAGCACTTTGATGTTTTAAGGGTTGATGGATTTGATTGGGACGAGGGTAACTTGCGCAAGAATAAGGTAAAGCATAATGTTGAAATTGAAGAGTGCCAAGAAGTTGTATTTGATGAGCCTATTTACTTTTTTGATGAAAAACATTCACAAAAAGAGGAAAGATTTATTGGATATGGTTTGACAAATAGAAAAAGATATTTAATTATTGTTTTTACGATCCGTAGAAATAAAATAAGAATTATTTCTGCTAGAGATCAAAATAAAAAAGAAAGGAGAATATATGAAAAAAATAAAAAAAATACCAAGATTTAGAAACGAAAAAGAAGAAAATGAGTTTTGGCTAAATCATGATACTACCGAGTATTTTGATATGTCCAGACCGATGAAAATGTTTTTTCCAAATTTGAAACCAAGTACAAAAAAAATAACTTTACGTTTACCAACTAACTTGTTGTATAAAATAAAAACTTTAGCTAATGAAAGAGATGTTCCATACCAATCTTTTATGAAAGTGTTGCTTAATGAAAAAGTAAGTAGGCTGATTTTAGGCGCTTAGTTAAGATTAAAAGATTTGAGGTGGAGGGATTTGGCGGATTTGGCATCGATGTTGTAATAGGAAATGCGGAAGGTGTAGCGGTAGAGGTTTGATGCTTTGTCGTGGTAAATGTCCGTAATTGTAATCTTATACAGGTTTTTGCCGATTATTTTTGAATATTTTTTTAATAGTTTTTGTGGGTTTTGTTTTTCTTTTAGCTCTATATTAGCGTCAAGAGTAATAATTTGGGAAGTTAATTCTATAGTGGAAGTGGTGGGTGGTGTATGGGAGATGGGGATAAGAGGGATATCTTTAATTTTTAATTTTTCTAAATTGAATTCAACACAATAACCGTTTTTGATTGGAAGTATGGTGTGTTTTGGTGCTGAAAGTTTTAGCTGTTGAAATAGTGATTTGATATCTTTTTTTAGTTGGTTTTTGTTTTGATGAAAAATTCCTAAGGAGTAGTTTTCTTGATAATTATTTAAATTAGTTGGTTGGTCAGGAGATCCCTCCACTTCGGTCGGGATGACAGAGAAGACTTTGCCGATTTCGAAGAATTGAGGGTTTGGTACTTTGTATTTGGCATATTGTTTTGATTGTTTTGTAAGGGAGGCGATAATTGATTGGCGTAAAATTGGGTATTTTGAATTAATGCTATTTTGGGTGTGGATGGCGTTGTTTGGATTAGGAATGTAATCGTTTTTTTTGATTAACGGCCAGGAACGGATTTCGTCATAACCCAAATTAATTAAAATATTTTGAATTGATTGTATCAGGTAGAGTATTTTTGGGGTAATATCGGGTAGTTTTTTACTTGAGATTGGTTTATTTGTTGGAATTTTATCGTAGCCAAAGTAACGAATGACCTCTTCTATAAGATCTTCTTCTATGTTGATGTCTTTGCGGATGGATGGAGGGGTGATGAGATAACTGTGGGATTCTTCGCTGTGCTCAGAATGACGCTGTGTGGTTCGCTTGTGTTTGTATGTGGTGATTTGGCAACCAAGTTTTTTTAGAATATCTAAACTAAAATCTGATGAAATATTTACTCCGGCATATTGACTGACTTTTTTTGGATTAAATTTTATTTCGATTGACTTTGGTTTTTGAGGATAATATTCGTATAAGTTGCTGATGATTTGACCGTTACAGTTTTTAAGAATTAATTGCGTTAAATGATTGAAAGCTAATGGAATGAGTTTTGTATCTAAAAATTTATCTAATCTAATACTGGCCTCTGTGATTGTTTTTAGGGTTCTGGAGTCTTTGCGTACCCTTAAACGATTATAAACAGCCATTTCGATTATTATTTCTTCTGTAAAAAGATCAATAGCGCAGGCTTGTCCTCCCAAAAAAGATAAGGACAGGGCTTTTTTGGGATTATTTACCATTAAGGTATTAGTTTTTAATTCGAGTTTGGTGCCGTCTAATGTAACAAATTGCTTATATTTGTTGTTGTTTAGTTCCCAAATTAATTCATCTCCTGATTTTTTGGTGTCAAAAGCATGGCAAGGAATGCCATAAAGGATCATGATGTAGTTGGTTAGATTGACAATAGTATTGATGGGGTTTATATCATGCAGTTTTAGAAATTTTTTGAGCCAGTTGGGTGAAGAAGAATTTTTTAGTTTAGAAATGCGGATGGCCTGGATGCGGTTAACATTTTTTTGGGTGGTTACTTTGATTGGAAGTTGGTAATTGGAGTTAATTTTTGGCAGAGCAATTTTATCTAAGTTTAATGGGCCGTAAAGGACTGATAAATCGTTTGCTATGCCGTAGTAACCCAGACACTCTCCTCTGTTTTGACGGATTTCCAGGCCTATTATTTTTTCATTGTCTTTGTATTCGAGTGAATCATTAAAGTGTCCCAGCATGGTTAGTTTATCGGCTATTTTTTTAACCGAATGATTTTTTAGAGCCGGTAGTAATTTTTGTAGATGAGAGTAAATTATTTTCATTATTTATTTGGTAGATAGGCGAGGTTGCCGCCTGAAAATGTTCTAATGTCTTTGATGTTATATTTGGCCATGGTCCATCGGTCCAGTCCCATACCAAAAGCAAAACCACTCCATTTTTTGGGATCAATATTGGCTTTTTGTAGAACAATAGGATGAATTATACCGGCGCCACCCATTTCTACCCAACCGGCTCCTTTGCATATAGCACAACCTTTTTCTTTGCAATTAAAACATTGCATATCTAATCCGACACCCGGTTCGACCTCCGGATAGTATTTGGGACGATAGCGAACGGTTACATTTGGTCCATACAGGGTTTTGAACATCAGATCCATGGTTCCAAAAAGATTTTTGAGTGTCATATTTTTACCAACAACTACTGCTTGGTATTGATTAAAAGTAAAATGATTACTTTTGTTGACTTTTTCGTTTCTGTATACTTTGCCTGGAAAAGCAACTTTGAATGGAGGTTTTTCTTGACTTAACAGCCTGGCTTCGACAGAAGATGTTTGGGTACGAAGCAGAATTTCCGGTTCTTTGATAAAAATACTGTCTTGAAGTTCTCTGGCCGGATGATCTTTTGGCAGATTAAGTCTTTCAAAACAGAATTCGTCTGTTTCTATTTCGGGTCCGTCATAGATAGAAAAACCAAGTTTTTTAAACAGAGAATTGATTTGGTTTTCAGTAGTGGTAATAGGGTGAAGATGGCCAATTTTGGGTAAGGCAAAAATGGAATTTGTGATTTTTGTTTCTTTGGGTACTTTATTTTGCTTGGCAATTTTTAAAGCTTGTTTTTTTATTAGATTTTGTAGCTGGGATTTTAGTTTATTTAGTTTTTGGCCGTATTGCTGGCGATTGTCAGGTTGTTGGTTTTTGATTTCTGAAAAAAGCTGATTAATTAAACCTTTTCGACCGAGTAGTTTGATGCGAAGTGTTTCCAGTTCTGAACTAGAATTAGAAGAGGCGATTTGTGTTTGATATTTTTTTAAGTTCATTACTCCCCTTCTCTAGTTTCTAAAAAAGAATGAGAATTTGAGAGGTTTTTGTGTCATGGGATTATTTTACAAAATTTACTATTTCTTTGAAAGTAGTAGGATCATTTAGAGCGATTTCAGATAAAACTTTTCTGTTTAATTCTATTTTTTTATCTTTAAGAAGTTTAATGAATTTAGAGTAGGAAATTTTAAAAGTAGTAAGAGCGGCATTTAACCTTACTATCCAGAGTTTACGTGTGTCCCTTTTTCTAAGTTTACGGCCATTAAAAGCATATTGGCCAGCGTGCATAACGGCTTCGTTGGCTACTTTAAATCTTTTGTGGCGGGTCATCCAGTAGCCTTTGGCTAGTTTTAGTATTTTTTTGTGTCTTTTTTTTCTGACTATTCCTGTTTTTATTCGCATAATTTACCCCTTACCTAATAATTTTTTTACTTTAATAGCGAGTTTTCCTCCGACATTTTTTTTACCTTTAAGGCGTCTGAGTTGTCGTTTGCTTTTTTTTCTTTTTAGATGTCTGTTAAATGAGGATAGCCTGAGAACTTTTCCGGTTTTTGTAATCTTGAATCGATTACTGACTGATTTTTTAATTTTTAATTTTCTGCTTTTCTTTTTCATTATGTTGTTTTATTTGCTCATTTTGAGGTGATTGTGTAGGTATTTGTTTCTCCAGAGGCGGACTTCGTTGGCGCTCGTTTTTGGTTGGTGTTAAGGTCAGAAATAAATTTTTGCCTGTCAATTTTGTATTTCCTTCTGGAGTGGAAATATCTTCAAGATCTTTTTGGAATCTTTCAACCAATTTGTAACCAAATTCTTTTTTAGTTATTTGGCGACCCAGGAATTTTACACATAATTTAACTTTATTTCCAGTTGATAAAAATTTTCTGGCCTTTTTGATTCTGGTTTCGTAATCACTTTGGCCTATGAAGGGTTTCATGTGGATTTCTTTCAGTTCTCCCCCTCTTGATCCTTTTTTGCTGTTTTTTTCTTTTTTGGCTTCCTGATATTTAAATTTAGCGAAATCAATGAGTTTTACTACCGGAGGTTTGGCTTTTGAGGCAATTTCGACTAGGTCAAGATTTGTTTCCTGCGATTTTTGTCTGGCATCATATAGAGATAAAATACCTATTTGTTTGTTGTTTTCATCAATTAAACGAATTTGCGGAGCGGTTATGTATTGATTAATTTTATAAAATTTCTTTTTATAGTATTTGTATCTTGATTTTTGTTTTTTCAATTAGTCTTTAAATTAATAATTACTGTCATTTCGACCGAGTGAAATGAGTGGAGAAATCTCTTGACCTTTTTTATTTTTTAATAAATTGAGTGGTTATGAGATCCCTCGACTTCGTTCGGGATGACACTTTCTTTATTTTATCAGATTTAGGGATTTTTGGGATATTTGAGTTGAGATTTCTTTGATAAATTTTTCAAGAGGCATTGAACCCAAGTCCTGACCGTTTCGTTGACGGATCGAGACTGAATTTGAATCTACCTCACGTTGACCGATGATGAGCATGTATGGAGCTTTTTCTGTTTGAGCCAGTCTTATTTTGTTTTGCATGGTTTCAGAA
>Ga0180015_1000118_pt1 | contig 22595 bp, 18 predicted proteins | sample KR13_S2_MetaG_FD_116508 | JGI IMG/M metagenome (GOLD analysis project Ga0180015, IMG submission 116508) | Groundwater microbial communities from the Olkiluoto Island deep subsurface site, Finland - KR13_S2_MetaG | ecosystem: Environmental > Aquatic > Deep subsurface > Groundwater | place...
GCCGCGACATGTAGAATGCACTTGGCGATTACTGGAGACACTGCTCAAGCCCGCGGAGTCGGCAGCCGTTATCCGGCGACACCCCCGAGCCAGTCCAGGGCCCCGGAGGTCAAACGCCAGCCGAGCAGGAAATCGAAGGCATAATCTATCGCCTCGGTCTCGTCGCCGAACCTGATGGCTTCCAGGGGCTCGTCCGGCAGTTCCTTCTTGCCCAGGAAGTAGTCGGGCACATGAGGGTTGCAGTCGAGCGCCTCTTTCAACAACTCACGGGAAGTCCCGGTGTCTCCTTCACGCCGGAATGAGTATAGTGCCCTCGTATAGCTCCAGCAGGCGGTCGGCTCGTCACTGTATGAGTCGAGGAGTTCCCCAAGCTCCTCGTCTCGATCCATCATCAGCAGGCAGGAAGCGAGTGTATAGCGTATTCCCTGGTTGTCACCGGGGTTGAGCCGGAGCATCTCCTGAAGGTGAGAAACGGCTTCCTCGTGCTTGTCCAGTCTCCAGAGGACCATGGCAAGACTGAAGCGGGCGCGCATGTAAGGGCGGGTTTCGAAGATTCCCCAGAAGTGGCCCACGTCTGCTTCGAAGTACTCGGGGCCAAGAGCACGTTCTCCCGCTTCCACCCCTTTTCGGCAGAGAGTCAGGGCTTCCATCAGGGAATCCGCGCTTTCCTCGGCAAGGATTACGTAGGCGTCCGCGCACTCCGGGTAAACCTCAAGTGCCTTCCTGGCCAGCTTTACCTTTTCCCTGCCGGATGCCCGCCAGGCATCGTAGATGATCTCCTGGGCCCTGTCCATGGGAGTCGTGGGCTCTGTGTCGGGGATGACTCCTCCATCCTTGATAATACCGTCCAGGAACGCCTGGGCTTCCTCGGCGGACTCAAAGTCCTTATCATCCATGAGACGACCGATCTTGGCCAGTTCTGACTCCATGGCCCCCAGGGGCGGTAGCTCGGGTAGACTCTCAGCCGGCTTCTTTGCGGTGCCGGGCTTCCGGCCCTTTCCGCCTGGCGCAGCCTTTTTCGATGCCGGACGCTTTTTCGAGGCCGGACGCTTTTTCGAGGCTGAACGCTTTCTTGCTACCTGCTTTTTCTTCTTCTTCTTTTTCTTGGACATTGGAGTCTCCTTTATCCTTTTTCATCGTTGCTACCTACAACTACATGATGATAACAATATCACCATCTTGAGAATAGTACGTCGTCTTAAGAGTTGTTGAGCAAAGGGTAACTAACAGTTCACTGATATGATGACATATGGGTATTATTAGGATTATATACACATGAAACTCTCCGCCCCGACCGAAGTAGCTATGCTGTTGGAGCATAGGTACCGGCCGGCCGGATTCGGCGTGGAATACATGGAGGCAGCGGTCATTTACTTCTAATACATCGCTATGTGTTCGGTTATGGAGGAAGGCTGAAAAGCATGTCACAGGGTGGTGGTACGGTATGAATCGTGATAAGGCGTTAATCGAAAACCAGGATGAACGCCGGCAGATCGCTCGCCGTGAGTTCCACGGAGAGGGTAAACGGACGTGGAGGCGACGTAAGACCTCTCGATTCCGAGAGGCGGACGCCCGGGAAACGTCAATCAGAGATGGCGCATTTGTCATCATTCTGAGGAACGGGGCCCTGTCGTTTTCGTGAACGCACGGCCTGTGCCTGAACCTGGTGGTGCGTCATGCTACACCGCCGCCGGTCCCTACGGTTCTACCGGGAACCTCGTGTTCTTCTCCCGGATGAACAGCGCAACGACGAAGGCGACGGCGAACAGAAACACCACGAACATCATGGCCCAGTAGTAGCTGTTGTTCTCGCCCCCGGTGGCGTTCATGATGGATTCCATCACAAGCGTGAGCGCCACCCCACCCGCGTTGCCCAGCAGCAGCAGGATGGCGGTCCCGGTGCCGGTGAGTCTATGGCCGGTGGTCTCCTCGCTGAGGGTCAGCATCAGCGGAAAAGCGCTTAGAATGAAGAATCCGGTGACGACTGATACCATGTATATTTGCATGGTGCTGTTCAACTGGGCGATGAGGAACAGGGTCGGTAGGGCCACCAACGCAGCCAGCAGCAGGAAAGGCTTGCGCTTCTTGTACTTGTCCGAGAGCGACGGGATCACCACGGAACCGACCACCCCCGCGATCACCATCACCGCGCCGATGAACCCCGCCGTTTCAGACGAGATCCCCTTGGGCTTCAGTATCTGGTCGATGAGTTGCAGTATGGCGATGAATGCGCCCTGGCCGATGAAGATGATGATGCACAGCAGCCGGAAGTCGTACAGGCCGAAAATCTTCCTGATGCTTCCCAGGTTGACGGAGGCGCCCTCCTCCTGCAGCTCCTCCTCGGTGCGTTTGGGCGGCTTCGGCGGGCTGGCCCTCCCGAGCAGGGCAAAGGCAACCACCACAACCACCGCGGCGATGCCGTAGACCAGCACTATGCCGCGCACCCCGCCCAGGGTATCTCCAAACATCTTCAGCAAAGCAGGCGTGAGGGCCAGCGCGATGATCATTCCTATGAAGAGCGACAGCGTAGCGAGCCCGGTGGCCAGGGCCGACTCCTCGGTGGGGAACCAGGCGGCGACCATCTTGGTGATTGAGTTGTTCACAAACGGCTGGCCGATCGCGATGCCGATCATGCCGATGAGCACCAGTGTGTAGTTGGCCGTAAACAGCCTCAGGAAGGAGAACCCCGCGGTCAGCACCACCCCGAGCATAACCGCGAAACGAAAGCCCTTCCTGTCGATGATAATACCGGCCGGTATGGAGACCAGTATGAACACCAGCGGGAACATGGTGGCGAGTAACGTGATCTTGAACTCGCTAACCTGCATGAGTTGGGCTACCCCGACCATACGGTCGGCCCCCGTGCCGGAGGTGGAAGTGATAGCTGCGTAGTTTAACCACATAACCTGGACCAGCGCTCCGACCAACATGAACGCCCCGAGAACGATCCAGCGATACCGATAGAGACCGAAGGATTCTTCCTGTTCCACCGTGCCTCCTCGCATGGTGATTCCAGTTGCGATTAACCTCGTTCAATATTACGGGAATTCATCGGACGCACTCACTATAGATTATATACTCGCTCGCTGCCGTATGCATAATATCCGAAACGAAGAAGAGCCGCGCCTGAGAGACGCGGCTCGAGATCCGTGGGGTTAACTGTTCCCTAGTTGTCGTACCCGCCTATTGTGTCCGTCCCGGCTCCCCGGCTGTTCCAGTACATGGCGCGCTCGACCATTATCTTCTTGTCTGACGTTTTGCAGGTGACCATGACCGCGGCCCTTCCCGAGATGCCCTTGTCGGCCATGGAGAACGTCTTTCTTGAGTTGGCCGTAATCATCTCCTCGAACGTCACGTTCCCCTTGCCGTCGGGGGTGAGGTAGGAGATCTCCACGGTGACTTCGGTTGCGTTGGGGTTCATGACCAGGGTGTAGGTCTCATATCCATCGCCCGCCCGCCCATCGGGGAGGTAGAACGTGGTGTGTGGGGCCGCAAGCCCGATCGAGCCGTGGGACGCCTCTCCGGCTTCCGTTCCTTCACCCCAGTACATAGCCCTCTCGGCGATGATGGGCTGGCTTCCGGTCACCTGGGTCGAGAAGTCGGTTCCCGGCATGACGTCGTTCACCCTGATGGTCTTACGTGAGGTGCTCGGCATGGTGAACGGGGCCTGGGGGACCGCTCCGCTCGATGTCATGTAGGTGATGGTCACATCGGTGTCGGTAGGGTTCGGGTTCTGCACCAGCACGTAGGCCGTGAAGCCGTGGTCGGTGGTGCCTTCCGCCAGGTAGTAGGAGAGAGCAGGGGCGGCGGTACCGATCGAGTCGTGGCCCATCTGCCTGTTGTTCCTGTACATGGCCCTCTCGGGGATGACCGGGATATCGCTCTCCACCATGATGGAGGCGTCGGCGGCCCCTATGTCACTTGCCATGTTGTACGTCTTGCGGGAGTTTGCCGGTATCTTCTTCTCGAAGACCTTCGGGTTCGCCCCCTCTATCATGTAGGCAACCTGGCAGGTGGCCTCGGTCGCGTTTGGGTTCTGGATGAGCAACCAGCACTCGAAGCCCCAGGCCGATGAGCCCTCCGCAAGGTACCAGTTGGTAGCGGGGGATGTTACACCTATGGAGCAGTGGCCGTCACCCGCGACGCCTGCGCCCGCGCCTGGCGGAGCCCAGGTCATGGTGCGGTCCACCGCTATCGTCTTGCCTTCCTTGCACTCCACCTTGGTGGAGAAGTCCGTATCCCACAGGGTGTCTCTCGGGTTCACGGTGGTCTGGCTGTTTGCGGGGAGGTTCACCTCTCCCGCGTCTACTTGTCCAGAGTCTGTCATGTAGCCTATGGATGCTGTTACCGCCTCGTTGTTGGGGTTCTCGATACTTATGTAGCAATCGAACCCCCAGGCGGTTGAGCCCTCGGCCAGGTACCAGGTTGAATTATCAGCAGGTCGAGGGGCGTTGACCGTGAAGGTCTTGACGTTCGAGATACCACCACCCGGCGCGGGGTTGAACACGGTTACGTCAGCCGTCCCCACGTTTGCGATGTCAGCGGCAGGGACGGTAGCCGTGAGTCTTGTGGCTGATACGTAGGTTGTGGTCAGGTCTGCTCCATTCCATCTCACCTTCGAGCCTGCCACGAAGTTGGTGCCGTTGACAGTCAGGGTGAAACCGGCATCTCCCGCGGTCTTGCCGGCGGGGGAAAGGGTGGTGATGGTCGGGACGGAGTTCAGCCTGGTGATTCGCCCCTGGGTGGTGGAGTAGGTTGGCGGTATGTTGGGCAGGAAGTCACCGTCCAGGTCGGGGAAGTTCGCCACGACGGTGGTCAGCGCCTGCCAGGCCTTCAGCTCCACCGTATTTGCGGGGGGGTCTTGATAGACGATAAAGCCCTTCATCGGATCGGGTTCGGTCGGCGTGGGCAGGACCTGGGCCCCGGCGTTATCCCGGGGATAGAGCCCGAACGACACCAGGAACGACCCGGCGCCGTAGTCCGTGGCGAGCTTGTAGAGGGTCGCCGGCTGGATGGGCTCATAGGCCCCTGCGCCGTTATCTACGGTCAGGCTCTTTATCTTATCCCCCTCCGCCGCATTGGGGTCATAGGAATACTTCATGCCGGATACCTGCAGGAAGAAATCTGAGCGGTTCATGTCCAGCACCATGTTCATCACGCCCTGGATCTCGGCCCCGAACAGGTAGAAGCTGACCAACGGGTACCCCGGCGTGGTTAAATCGTACGGGGAGCCGCCCAGTGGGAGGGTCCGGTACAGGTCGTAGAAGGAGAAGATGCCCGCGGCCCCCTTCACCACCCCGGCCCGGATAAACCCGTCGGGCCCAAAGGCGAGCCGGGTGGGAGCCGTGGGAGGCGGTTGGAGCTGGTTCACCATCGCCAGGTAGGTATCCGTTATCAGGTCCCCGATGTTGGTCTCGCTCATTGACGGCCCATTCGTCAAGGAGAAACCGCCGTCGCCGAATAGATCTGTCTCCGCATAGGGACCCAGACAGTCAAAACCCAGGGCACCATTGATGGCGGCCACGAAGCCGTTGACGATGCCGTCAATGCCAGCGTCGGTCCCCACGCTCTGGTCCATGTGGATGGCCCTGGAGTTGCGCACCGTCACCTTCGGCCCCGAGGCCACGCCGGGGTCGTATTGCAGTTCCAGTTCTCCCAGGTACTCGGCGTTGGCCTTGGCCTGCACGATTATGGTGCTGCCGGGGCCCTGGATAATGGCCGGGTAGATCAGGTCGTGGCTGTGTCCCCCCATAATCACGTCGATGCCGGGCATGTAGTCGGCAAGTTGTTTCTCCTCGTAGGTGCCCATATGGCTGAGGCATACCACCACGTCACAAGACTCCGTGGTGCGAAGGGTATCGACCATGTTCTGGGCCGTGATCACCCGGTTCACGAAGCTCATCGGGTCCTCGGGGTCGCCCGGCACGTTCCCGAAGGTGAGCGGTGCCGCCCCCGGGGCCACTGCCTCCGCGTCCACTCCCAGGAGCCCGAACATGCCTACCTTCAGTCCGGGGGAGAGGACCTTGGTGGCGTAACGCTGGATATAGAGACCTGCTGTCTCCGTGTTGCGGTAGAAAGCGTAGAGCCCCTCGTCCGCGTCCCCGGGGGCCGGTGGGTAATTCGAGAATGTAATGTTCGAGCTCAAAACGGGCAGGTTCACCCCGGCAGCCTTTGCCGCGGCAAGCTCTGCCTCCAGGTACTGGGGACCCAGCTCGATATCGTGGTTCCCAAGGGTCACCGCGTCGTAGCCCATCTGTTGAAACAAGAACAGTTCAGGCGCCGCACCCGTTTCCAACCAGCTGAAGAGGGTGCCCTGGGACCAGTCACCGGAACTCAGTGTCAGCACCGGCTCGCCCGCGGCGCGTTTCGCGGCCTTGATGTCGCCCATGGTCTTTGCCACCCGGGAGAAAGCGCCCGTCGTGGGGTTGCCCGGATAGTCAAAGGCCAGGTCATAGGGGTAAACGTTGGAGTGCTCGTCGTTGGTTTGGAGTATCGTAAAATCCTTTACACCGTTGGCTCCCTGTGCCTTGCGGGCTGCACTGCCAAACAGTGGCACCGCGACCATGGCGCAGACCACTGCCAGAGCCACAATCACAATCAGGGATCTTTTCGATAGCATACTCAGCATTCCCTTCACCCCCTGGAAATCGGACATTCCGCTTCGAACAGGCGTTCTCCATCTACCGCTTCCAACGCCTATATTTTACCACGAACGATTACACTTCAGAAAGAGGGAGGGACAACGATTATGCTGAGCGCTGGTGGACAATAGTGGATTTGAACCACTGACTCCTGGCACACGGAAATCCAGGTTCAAATACACTCGGGTGTAATGATATCCAAGCGGTCCGCGAGCAAACGCACAGAAGCAAATGAAAGGATACACATCACGTGCCCCGTTCCATAGATACGGTTAAGCACCGAGAGCGTCGAAGCGCCGCTCCGGCAAGGCGCGCGACCGAGACGTACTTCTGTAGTACGTCGAGGGAGCGGAACGCAGCCGGAGTGGATGCAGCGGCGCTCGAATGCCAGCGTATTTATGGAGCGGGGCACTTAGCTGGTGGGCCCAGCAGGGCTCGAACCTGCGACACCGTGATTATGAGTCACGCGCTCTACCAACTGAGCTATGGGCCCGTTCCTGATTCGGATATCACAGGCACTATTGTACCTTTTTCGCGATTATTATAAAGAGGTGTTGTCGGGAGGTCGCCGGAGGACCGCGAAGGTCTCGCCCTGGTCGGTTATCATGCCTGTCGGATTGCCGGCAGGTTGCCGGCGCTACAAGCTGTCGGATTGCCGGCAGGTTGCCGGCGCTACAAGCTGTCGGATTGCCGGCAGGTTGCCGGCGCTACAAGTGAGGGTGTTGCGAAGTCGCTGGTCAATCTGCGGGCTCGTAGTGGCGGGGAACATCGAAGTAGAAGGTGGAACCTTTGCCCTCCTCACTTTCGACCAGGATACGGCCGCTATGGGTTTCGGCCAGGCCCATCGAGATGGCGAGTCCCAGGCCTGCCCCCCGCTCCTCTGACCCGGTATAGAGATGAAGCCTGGAGAACCTCTTGAAGACCTCGTCCTCGAACCTCTTGGGGATGCCCCTGCCTGTGTCCCTCACCGTGAAGCGGACCATGTCGTCCACGGCCTTCACCGCGACCGTTATCTCACTGGAGTCGGTGTACTTTATCGCGTTGGCGACAAGGTTCTCGAGGACCCGGAGCAGGACCTTGGGGTCGGCAAATACCTCCAGGCGGCCCGGCTCACCCTCCTCCACCCGGGACTCCAGCGTCAGCCCTTTCTCACGGGCAAGCGCTAGGAACTCCGAGACCGTGGTTCTGACGAGTTCGCCCGCGTCCACCTCTACCGGGTTGATCGCAATGCCGCCGGCCTCGATACTGGTCAGGTCCAGCAGGTCGCCGACAAGATCCACCAATCGGTTGCTGCCGCTGAGGGCGATCTCGAGCAGTTCCCTGCCGATATCCGAGAGCTCGCCGGAGAGCTCATGGTCCATCACCTGGAGCGCACCGTCAACCGCTGTGGCCGGCCCCCTGAGTTCGTGGGAGGCGGACTCGATAAACTCCGATTTGAGCCGGTCGGCCTCCAGCAACTCCGTGTTGAGTCGCACGATCGATTCCTCCATCTCCCGGCGCAACGCTTCCCGGCGGTCCCGCATATGCCTCCACAGTATCCACTGCAACAAGATTAGTGCCAACAGCACCGAAAACAAGACGGTGAACAGTATACCCATGTACCTGATGTCATTGAACGACGCCAGGGCACGTTCAACATCGACGTCGGTCCCCAGGAGGGCGACCGGCTTCCCTTTGTCATCGAGTATGTAAGCGGTGGCGCTTATCCAGGTGCCCCACCGGTCGGTTATCGGGCCTTCAATTTTGGCCACGGGGCTCCTCTTGCCCTTGAAGACAAGGAAATCTCCAGGAAGCGCTTCCTCGTAGACCTGCCCGGGCGGCGAGTAGTCCTCGGACTCGGGGTCCTCGGCGTCCAACAGGAAAACCATCTCGTCCCCCCCGGGCCTCATGAGGTAGACGAAGGTCAACCGGGGGTCGGTGTTCCTTATGCGAATGAGCTGAGACCGGAGTTCCTCGAACGCGGGGGTGCCCACATCCTCGCTGCTCCCCCGGAGTGACTCTATCTCCTTGAAGTCCAGTGTCGCCGCCGCGGCCGCCGCCTGGAACTTGCGGAGATCGAAGTACTGGACGCGCTGGAAGTCGGCCACCTTGAGCGTTATCAGGACTCCCCCGGTGGCCACCCCCGCCACCAGCAGCGCCGATACGACCGCCCTTAGTACCGTTGCTTTCTTAATGCTCATCTACGGCTCCGTGGAGGAATCGGTGACCTTGCCTTGTTGCTGATGTTGCTTGTGATGTTGTTGTTACGCAAGATACCAATGATGTTGTTGTTGTGCATGATGCCAATACTACCCCTTGTCACCGGCCTCATCACATTCAGTCTCCTGGTAGCGGGGCACCTCAAAGAAAAACGTCGTTCCTTTCCCCTCCACCGTCTCGAACCATATCCGGCCGCCCTGCACCTCAACCAGGCCCTTGCAGAGAGCGAGCCCCATGCCCGACCCCTTCTGCGTGGCGTGCTCCCCTGGGTACACGTACCTGGCGAACTTCTCGAAGACCTCGTCCTCGAACTCGACCGGGATGCCGGGCCCCGTGTCCTTCACCTCGAAACGCAGGTCGCCATCATCCTCCACGGCGGACACCAGTATGCTCCCCGACCTGGTGAACTTGATCGCGTTCCCCACCAGGTTCTCGAGCACCCTCAGGATCGAATGGGGATCCACGAACGCGCCGAGCTCGCCTTTCGGCATCTCCGCTGAGAGGCACAAGCCCTTCTTTTCCGCCAGCGGCTCGTAGAGCCCGACCGTCCTGTTAACCAGGTCGCACACGTCCACGTCCTCTGGCTTGAACGCGAAGTCGCCGGCCTCCAGGCGCGTGATGTCCAGCAGGTTATTGAGCAGGTCGATAAGCCGGGAGCTTCCGCTCCTCGCTACCTCCATGAGCAACCGCTCTTCATCGTCCAGCTTGGGGGCGAGCACCTTCTCCGCCGTTTGAATCGCTATGTTCACCGCGTTTACCGGGCCTCTAAGCTCATGTGAAGCGAGCTGGATGAAATCAAGCTTGATTTTGTTGGCCTCCTTTAGCTCGGTGTTCAACTTAACCAGCGACTCCTCCATCTCCTGGCGGAGTATCTTGCGCTTCTTGTTGCCGTGGCTCCACAGTATCCACTGCAGGGAAACGAGGGCAAGCAGCGCCGCCCCCAGGGTGTTGAAGAGAAGGCCCACATGCTTGATGTCCTCAAAGGAACTCAGGGCCCTGTCCGTATCTACGTCGGTTCCCAGCAAGGCGATGGGCTTCCCCACTTTATCGAGGACAAACGCGTTCGCGGTTATCCACGTGCCCGACTTATTGGTAACCTTTTCTTCCATCTCCGCGATCGCGGGCTTTTTACCCTCGAAGACCAGGAAATCCTCAGGTGTTGCCCCCTCGTGTACCTCGCCGGGCGAAGTGTAGTCATGCGAAGCCGGTTCCTCCGCGTTCACCAGGTAGATCATCTCACCGTCCTGGGGACGCATGAAGTAGACAAAGCGAATGTGGGGGTCGGAGCGCTTGATACGGGTCAGTTGGTCAAGAAGTTTCTCGTATGCGGGTGTACCGATATCATTACTCGTTCCCTTGAGCGCTTCGATATCCCTGTAGTCGACTGCGGCCGCCGCGGTCTCCACCTGGATCTTCCGTACCCGGTAGTAGTCCTCCTTCTGGTTGTCCGCAAGCCGGTAGGTTATCACCAGGCCAACTGATACTACCAGGGACACCAGGCAGGCGGCCACAACGGCCCTTATTATGGTCCCTTTCCAAGCGCTCATCGAATGTCCTCCGTCGGGGCAGTCCATACTCCTGCACTTACCGGCAGCCTTGCCCTGTTGCCTCGTTACTGTTATCGGCCTCGTAGCATTCCCGGTTGACCGCTGCGGCCCGCGAACGTCACAAACGAGGTTACCCTGTATATGCTATCTATGTAACTATAGACGAAACATGGCAACCATTGTTACACGGAAGTCGGCGTGTTAGGTAATGACGACTATCCAATAAGGCCATGGCAGTAATTAAGTACCCCGCTCCCTAGATGCGCTTGCATTCGAACGCCGCTACGCTTCTGCTGTCCGGCGGGCGGCGGGCGGCCTTCCGCGACTTCCGCCGGGCGCGGCGCCGTGCGGGCAGTGGCGGCGATGAGTTCACCCGGCGGATGGTCAAGTGGCTGACGGGTGGGTAGCGGTGGAGGGCTCCTCGCAGAAATTCCACAGTAAGAAGGCGGCAACAATCGCCAGGCCGGCCCCGAACAGAAACGCGGCGGCTGCCCCGAAGAGTTGCCACAGTACCCCGAACATAATGCTGGCGAGGAGCCTTGAGATACCGTCAGTGGCATGATAGAAGCCGAACGCGGTGCCCTTCATCTCCTCGGGAGAGAGATCGGCGACAAACGCCTTCATCACTCCCTCGGTCAGCCCGTAGAAGACTCCGTAGGCGGCCATCAGGAGCCACACCACCAGGGTAGACCCCGCGAGGGCAAAACCCAGGTAGATCAGGCCGTAGAGGAAAAACCCGATAAGGAGAGTCTCCTTTCGTCCTATTCGGTCCGACAGTATTCCAGCCGGCATCGACACCGCGCTGTAGACCACGTTGAAGGTAAGCCATATGAGGGGAATCAGCACCGGTATCATCGACCCGCTGATGCCCGCTTGCTCGAACACGTCCTGGGCCTTGAGCAGCAGGAACGCATCACTGGAGTTACCCAGGGTGAAGACCGCCACGACCAGCAGCAGCATCTTATAGCTTCTCCCGAACCCGGCGAGCCGGAGCCCGGGAAATTTCGTAGCCGACTTGAACGGTTCCTCCTTGAGCGCGAAAAGTATCAGGCAGACCGCGACCAGTCCCGGGATGAACGCGGCCAGGAATACCCAGCGGTAGCGGTCATCCCCCTGGCCACTCAGGGCCCACATCAGCAGGAACGCCAGGCCCGGCCCTACTATCGCCCCCAGCGTGTCCATGGCGCGGTGGAACCCGTACGCCTTCCCCCAGATGGCCCTGTCGGTACTTTCGGCTATCATCGCGTCACGCGGCGCGGTCCTTATACCCTTGCCCACCCTGTCGGTGAAACGGACTAAGAGGACCTGCCACGCGGCGTCGGCAGCGGCGAAGAACGGCTTGGTCAGGGCCGACAGCCCGTAGCCGGCCAGTATCAGTCCCTTGCGCTTGTGAAAACGGTCAGAGATGTATCCCGAGAAGCCCTTGAGCACGCTTGCCGTGCCCTCGGCGACCCCCTCGATCAGTCCAATGACTGCCGGCCCGGCCCCCAGAACACTGGAGAGGAATATCGGAAGCAGCGGGTATATCATCTCCGACGACGCGTCGGTAAAGAGGCTGACCAGCCCGAGCACCTTGACGGTCCTGCCAAGTTTCTTCTCGGGCACCGGACATTCTCCGCCCTCTCCCTTTTCCCTTGCCTCTTCATCTTCTGTGTCGATTTAGTGCCTCGTTCCATAGATACGGTTAAGCACCGAGAGCGTCGAAGCGCCGCTCCGGCAAGGCGCGCGACCGAGACGTACTATTCTAGTACGTCGAGGGAGCGGAACGCAGCCGGAGTGGACGGGAGCGGCGTTCGAATGCCAGCGTATTTATGGACCAGGGTACTTTGATGCTCCTCCGGGCCTGAAGCCGGGGACACTGCCCGAACAGGAAGAAAAGGGAGTTCCCTATTTACAGGCGCGAACCCGCGGGGATAAGATAATATGGTCGCAGGACGGTTTGCTACGGTCGGGCCTGCTGAAGAAAGGAGTTCCGTGGCTTCAATACCGGGCAGTTGGTGCCCAATAAGGATGTCGAATATCCCTGGAGCTAAGGTACCCTGCGAGGATACCTGCGCACTCTACATCTCCTCATCCAAGCTGCCCTCGACGCATAGCTGCGCTATTACCGCGCTGGGTATATACGCGCTCCAGCGAATCGTGATACCCAAGCAGGCCGATCAAGACGCCCAGGGTGAAGGTAAGGCCTGAGTTGACCGGGAGAATATGATGGATCGCCAGAGCCGGCATAGGAAACCCAGGCAGGTGGGCCCTGGAGGCAAGGGCGTCGAGCTCGGAGACATGGCGCGGGACAACTACAAAGCCCGCCTGACAAAGGGCCTGCTCGGTGTCGGACTCGGGGAAGGCTATATCGTGGAGGTCGTCAACTTCCGCTCGAAGCGGGTCATTCGCCGCGAACTGTTCGACGAACAGGAGGACGCCCGGGACGAGCTGAACATTATCCGCGAAGATATCAAGGATCTTACCACCGACGAGTTCCGCAAGAAGTACCTTCAGCCGGTTGACTAACCGCCAACAAACGGGGTCTGGCCCAAGCTGTTGTCGTTCGATTCTTCACTCAAGTCTATCTCCATAATGCAACAGCGGGCCTGACCCCAGTCTTACAGGCGACAACGCAAGATAAGACCCGCCACCCCCGGGGCGAGAATGACGCACTGGTACCTGTCACCAGTGCGTCATTATTCAACAGCCCGGGGCTTATACTTCCAGGCCCTTGTCGCGGCCGAAGGCGTCGTCCTCGATCATCGTGCTTACGTTGAGGGCGCTGTCTCCCGCCATCTCGGTCCCGATGCCACGCCCACCGGCGTCCGCGCCCACCAGGTACAGCCCACCTATCGGCATCCTGGGATCGGGGCGGTCATGGCCGACCTGCCGGAAATCCTGGGCGAGCCCTATTACCTCACCCAACTCGCGGCCGGAGATGTTGGCGACGTAGTCGGTCCCGGTGCGCAGCTTCCACACCACGTGGTCATCTATCCCGGGGTGAAGCATGCTCATCGTAGCCTCTATCCGGTCCAGCACCTGCCTGTTCAACTCCTTGAGCTTCGGGTCGGCTGGAAGCACCGCCCCGGCCAGCACCAGCTGGCAACCTTCAGGAACCAGTTCGGGGTCCGGTATCGATGGCACCGGGTAGAAGACGCCTACGTACTTCTCCGCCGCCTCCGGGTCCTCGAGGTCCGGCATCCACAGCGTAAGCGGGTACGGGACAACTTTCTCGTCGAGCGCGTACTTCACGCTCACCGCGCCGTAAGAGGATTTGAGGGAGGTCGCCCAATCCACGTACTTCCGGGGCAGGTCCTTTCCCACCATCTTCACTGTCGGCTGTAGCCCCGCGTTGGAGACCACGATATCCGCTGGAACCCTGCCGTTCGCCTCCACCCCGGTGACGTGGCCGTCCTCAACGATGATCCCTTCGACCGGCCTCCCGTACTCCACCGTTCCTCCCATGCTCTCGAACGCTTCCACGTACGCCTTTGCCACCGAACCCATCCCCCCGCGGGGATAGGAAAGCGAGGCGTTCTGAGCCATCGTGGCGAAACAGTGGATAAACTCCCCGGCGGACCCCTGGTAGTAAGTCAGGACGATGAGCATGCCGCAGGTGGCGTTCAGCATCAGGTGGAAGTTGGGGTCGTCAGTGAACTGGTCCACGTAATCCTTGAGCGGCATCCTGTCCAGGACCTCCATCTCGGAAGCCGGCTTTATCGTTGCCAGTTTCTTGAAGCATATGAAGCAGTCCTCCTCGTTCCCCGGGCGGACACCTATCCCGTCGATAAGGCTTCTGATCGCGTCATCGCAAGCGAAATCCAGGGGGTAGTGGGCCACCTTGTCACCCAGCGCGATTCGGTTACCGCCCTCTATCAACGCCCACTCGAGGTCTCCGCCCACGATGCGGTTTATCTCCCCCAGCGGGCCTTTCTCGCCGTTGCCCACGGCATGGACCCCGGTATCATAGATGAAGCCGTCCTTCTCGAAGCTCACTCCCTTTCCACCCGGGAACTCATTCCGCTCCAGCAGGGTCACCTCAAAGCCTTTCCTGGCCAGGAGGGCGGCGCATCCAGCGCCCCCTATCCCACTCCCTATTACTACGACCTTGTCCTCGTCCGGGGCCATGTCAACTCACGCTCCTTGTGATCCGCACATGAATACTGTATCAAATCCGGAGGGGTAACTAACAGTTATCTGTTAAGATGACATATGTGTAGTATCAGGACTTCATATGCACATGAAATTCTCCGCTCCGACCTTAGAAGCCATACTGGAAGAGCATAGGTACCCGCTGGCCGGATTCGGCGTGAAATACATAGAGGCAGCGGTCATTGAGTTCTAATACATCGCTATGTGTTTGGTTATGGAGGACGGCTGAAAAGCATGTCATAGGGTGGTGGTACGGTATGAATCGTGATAAGGCGTTAATCGAAAACCAGGATGAACGCCGGCAGATCGCTCGCCGTGAGTTCCACGGAGAGTATGAACGGACGTGGAGGGGAGGTAAGACCCGCTGGAGACAGCGGGCGCACCCCAAAGAAGCGTCAATCAGGAGAGATGGCGCATTTGTCATCATTCTGAGGAACGGTTTCTCTTCACGAACGGCCGCGTGACTTACGTTCCGCATGTCAACGGTTCTCAGACGCGGTCGGTGTATGCATCGAACGGCAGTTTCCCGGTCAGAAACCGGTCCAGGTCCTCGCCGTTGTAGAGCTTGATGACCACGCGTCGAAGCTTCCCGCTCAGCATGTCAATTGAGTTCTTGGTCAGGGGCTCGTCCATGTAGCCCCCGAGGTCGATCGGCTTTCCTATGCGGACCAGCACCTTCCGGTAGAGCAGAAACCGCAACGAGCCCCTCCCGGTATCCGGTTGGTCCGCGTACTCCCCCACGATCTTCCCGGGTATCCTGGAGAGCTTCGTCTCCTCCAGGGGAATCACCGCGGCGGGGATTATCGGCACGCCCGCCTCCAACGCCATGCGGGCGAAGCCGGTCCTGAAATAGCTTATCCTGCTGGCCCTGTCAGGCCTCATGAAAGACTCGATCCCTTCCGGGAAAATACCCACGATCTCCATCCCGCATCAGTTGCACCGCCTGGTCCAGCCCCCTGGAACTCCGTTGACCCTTCTTCAGGGACAGGCGGACCATTCCGGTCATGTGGTAGAGGGTCTTGATCGTGGGTACGATGAACCCGCGGGCTCCGGCCACGAAGTGGATGTAGCGCTCAACCTCGTTCATGAGCGCCAGCGGATCCAGGATGGACCGGTGGTTGCACACCAGGAGCGCGCCTCCATCATCAGGGACGTTTTCGGCTCCCTCGGAATGGATGCGGAAACCAAGCTCGAGCCACGGGCCCACAAACGTCCGCAGGCTCTCGTAAGCAAGCATCTGGTAGATGTTCATCCGGTTCTCACCCGTCTATCTCGGCAAACCCCTTTATCGGAGCCCCCGTTTTCCGAAACCTCGCACATAAGAATAAGACTTGAGAAATCCGATAGCAACTGTAACCGCTTCCACGAGACGGCATCCTCCCCCCTCCGCCCCTTCCCCCCGCTGGGGGGAAGGCCGGGATGGGGGGTCTTGTGGGGCAGGGCCTTTGCGTTTCGATACGAAACCTTGTTATGCTCACAGCGGGTTTCGTTAGAGTATCGGATGTACGGGGTGGTGTTTATGGAGTTCAATCGGCACTTCAGCCGTAGCGACCTCGAGGAGCTTTTTGACGACCGCTTTGAGCTTCCCGGCGGCTTCATGTTCGGCGTCGCCAATGCGGCGTACCAGGTGGAGGGCGGCTTCAACGGCCCCGGGGAACCACTTAACAACTGGGTCGAGTACGAGCGCTCGGGGAAAGTGGAGCCATCCGGTGAAGCCATCCGGTTCTGGACCGACTACCCGGGGGAGGTAGAGCTGGCGGCGGGCATGAACCTGAACGCTTTCCGCCTCGGCATCGAGTGGGCAAGGGTCCAGCCACAGAGTTCCGCCACAACCGGGGGAGCTCCTCCGTTCGACCGGGTGGCCATCGAAGCTTACTCGGACATGATAGCAGCGGTCATGGGCGCCGGCATGGAGCCTGTGGTAACCCTCCAGCACTTCACCCACCCTTACTGGCTGGGCCTCGACTTCTGGCTCGAGCGGGACAGGCTGGAACAGTTCGAGAGGTACGTCGGTGAGATAGCAACCGGCCTGAACCGCCTCCTGGTGGAGAAGCACGGGATGCGCCCAATCAAGTACTGGGTTACCCTCAACGAGCCGAACGCGCTCTCGATGGCGACGTACCTGATCCGTTACTTCCCGCGCAAGAAGAGTGGTATCCGCAAGACCGGCCGTGCCTGGGGGAACATGATAGACGCGCACTGCCGGGCATACGACACGCTGCACCGCGTCTACGGGGAGAACGGGTGGCCCCGGCCGAGCGTTTCCTATAACACCGCCCACCTCTCGGTGTACCTGCTGGACAAGGTCATGACCGACCTGCTGAACGCGCGGCGAAACGGCGTGGAACAGAAAGACCTTCCCGCCTACCTGGAGCGCGGCAGGAAGGCGTGGGACGAGGAGATCGCACGGTGCCCCGAGGTGAGAAAGACCCCCCGGTGGCAGATGCGGCTCGAGCGCCTCCTGGTGAAGGTGACCGACCGCTTCTTCCGCCTCGAGGACCTCCAGCACGGGATCGACGCCATCTACTCCTCCCCTGACCCCGACAAGATGGATTACCTGGCGGTTGACTACTATGACCCGTTCTTTCACAACATGGTCAAGGCCCCCACGATCCAGGATATCAGGGAGAAACGGTTCAACCTGAACGCCGAGTTCTGGGAACAGGTGCTGAACCCCAGGGGGATGTACCACTTCCTCAAGGCCGAGGTCATCAATGGAGAAGGCCTGCCCCTGATAATCCTTGAGAACGGCATGTGCTACAAAGTGTACAGGGGAAAGGTGGAGCCCAGGCCCGACGGCGCCACCCGTGACAGGTTCCTGCAATCTTACCTATTCGAGGTAATGCGGGCGGTGAAAGACGGGCTGCCGCTTGCCGGCTACTTCCACTGGACGATGGTTGACAACTACGAGTGGGGCTCCTACGAGCCCCGCTTCGGGCTGTTTACCGTTGACAGGTCCAGGTCCCCGGTGAGGATCAGCACGGTCGACGCCTGGGGGGTCAACGCCGGGAAGGCCTACGGTGAGATCGTCTCGGCATTGCGAAGCGGCGACCGCGAGCGCATCATTGCCGCTTTCCTTCGAGACGACTGGTAGTCACGGTTCACCGGGGAGCCTATAATCCCCTGGAGCGTGAAACCGGGACTGGTGTTTGTCTCTTGAGATAGAAGACGATGTTTCTGGTGACTATACGGCGGAACGATCAACATCTATAACGACGGCGGCGCCTGCTTCGAGTTCGTGATAAAAGACGTCCACTAAGTACCCCGCTCCATAGATACGCTGGCATTCGAACGCCGCTCCCGTCCACACCGGCTGCGTTCCGCTCCCCAGGCGTACTACAGGAGTACGCATGAGTCGCGCGCCTTGCCGGAGCGGCGCTTCGACGCTCTCGGTGCGCGACCGTATCTATGGAGCGGGGCACTATAAGGCTCCATCCCGATTTCTCGCGCCTTTCCTCCACTTTCCCGCGTGAAATAGATTATTATTACCTGGTCGGAATAAAAAAAGGTAGGCACGGGGGGGGTTCCGGCCCGGTACCCGGCGGACGGAGGAAGCCAATGGGAATTGATGACATCGACGGAAGTATCCTGGACCTATGGGAGGATTTCGGGAACCAGAACGTCAGCGAGCGGATACTCTCCTGCGCGGGAGCGCTGGCGGACCGGGACTTCTCTGTGCTTCCGGTGCCGACTCTCTCCGAGGCGAACCGGAGAATGCTGGGCCTGATAGACCGCCATGTGAAAGTCTATTACTGGGAAACCATGTTCCTTGAGGAGCTGGGAATACTGGAAACGCTCCAGGCGCGGGGCAACCGTGTCAAGGGGTTGGCGCAAAGCTGCGGCCATCTGTGGAGCACCAGGAAAACGCCCCGTATGCCCGGGGACTCCGTTTTCATGAGCACTGTCTGCGCTATTACCACGGATGGAATCCTGGTGAAGATCCAGCCCGAGGGGGTCCCCATCTTCCAGCAGGGATCGGGTCCCGAACTGGTGATCGTGGTCGCGGGGGTCAACAGCATAGTGGACCGGGTCGAGGACGGGTTCAGGCGGGCCAAGGACACCTGCATACCGATGTGCGCCAAGCGTTTCGGGCTCAATTTTCCCTGCGTCAGGCCGGGACACTGCGTGGAGTGCGCCGAGCCGCCCCCTGTATGCGTGGTCAATACGGTTATCACCAGAAAGCCCATCAAGCCGGATATATTGGTGGTGCTCATCGGCGAGTACCTCGGGCGCTAGGGCCCACGTCACGAGAGGAGGACCTTTGCCGGGCGCTGTTCAGATGAGATACATGGTCAAGGGGCAGGTACACGAGACTGAGAGCTCCGATGGAACCGTGATTCGCTACTCGTCCCGCGGGCAAGGCGTTCCCATAATCACAGCTAACGGCGTCGCAAACACCACCACCTTCTGGCATTACTTCGAGGACCACTTCTCGAAGTTCGCTCGTGTCATCTGCTGGGATTACAGGGGGCACGGCCGCTCCGACGTGCCGCGGGACCTGGACACGTTCAAGGTTCCCTGCTACTCGGAGGACCTCCTGGCGGTGATGGACCACGCCGGGTTGGATGATGCGATCCTGGTCGGCTTCTCCATGGGTGTCCAGGTGATACTCGAGTTCTACCGTGACAACCCGGAACGGGTGTCCGCCCTGATACCGGTAAACGGCCCGTGCGCCGACCCGTTCGAGGCGTTCGGGAGTTCCGAGACGTACAAGAAGGCATACACCGCCGTTCTCAACCACTACATCGAACACCCACGGTTGTTAGAGCTGGTGGGAATCCCCCTCCTTCTGTCGCCCATCCCCTGGCCGTTCTCCAAGGTTGAGGTAGACCGCCACCGGTGCCCACGGCTGGAGATGGACCTGTACTTCGAGCACATCGCCAGGATGGGGTTCGCGAACGAGATGAGGGCGCTCCTGGGGATGGAGGAGCACTCCGCCGAGGACGTGCTGGCGACGGTTGACGTGCCGACGCTTGTCATCGCCGGAGAGAAAGACGATATGTGCCCGGCCCGGCTGGTTATGAGGATCTTCCGCGGTGTCAAGGGCGCCGAGTTGTTCACTGTGCCGCATGGCACCCACGCCACACTGATCGAGGAGCCGGACCTCATCAACTACCGGATCGAGGCGTTCCTCCGAAAGAACGGCCTCCTGTAGCCGGATACTCCTCAATCAATAAGACACCTTGCGTTTGGTGCCTGTCACCTTTCGCAAGTACTTTACGACTAAACTTGTTGCGTTTGGTGCCTGCGTCTGGTGCCTGTCACCATCTTGCGTTATGCTTGTATTGCTTGTAAAATGGAATACACATATGAGTAGAAAACCAAGAGTACAGTTCCCAGGCGCTCTATACCACGTGATGTCCCGGGGCAACCGTAAGAATAAGATATTCCTGGGTGACGACGACCGCCACGATTTCATCGATAAGTTTGCCGATGTAGTCAGTAAATTCGGCTGGGTATGTTCCGCTTATTGTCTGATGGGCAACCACTACCACCTGCTGATCGAGACGCCTCAACCGAACATCTCCGAGGGAATGCACAAGCTTCTCAACGATTACTGCAAGCGTTTCAACTGGAAGCACGACCAGGTTGGCCATGTTATGCAGGGGCGCTTCGATTCACCACTAGTCGAGAAGGAAGCACACCTCATGGGGATCGTCAGGTACATAGCTCTCAACCCCGTCGAGGCCGGTCTGGTCAGTAAGCCTGAGCAGTGGAGGTGGAACAGCTACCGGGCGATAGCCGGCCTCGCTCCCGCTCCAGGCTTCCTCGATATTGGATACACCCTCGGCCTCTTCGGGGATAACGAAGGGATGGCCCGGCAGGCGTACATCCGTTTCGTAGCTGACGGCCTGCTCCTTGTGCACTCGACTGTTCGGACAATCCGACTCACGCTGCATGAGATCTTTCAAGGAGCATGGAACAAGAAGCAAAGGAATATAGCGATGCGCATCGCCCACTTCGAACACGAATATTCGATGACAGAGATAGCCGCCTACTTGGGGATAAGTCTCTCTGCAGTAAGCAGGGCAATCAACAAGTGAGCACCTTGCGTTTGGTGCTTGCGTTTGGTGCCTGCGTTTGGTGCCTGTCACCTCTTGCAAGTACTTTACGTCTTAAGTAGTTGCGTTTGGTGCCTGTCACCATCTTGCGTTTTGTTGCGGGGGAAAGGGCCGGGGTGCGTTACTTGCCTGGTTTGTGGTAGGATGCGTCCTGTTGTATTCAACAGATGAGTATTGGAGGTGAAAAGGTAAACCCTGTACTATGAGTTCGGTAGTTAAGAAAAGACGCAAGAAAATGCGCAAGAAAAGGCACAAGAAGCAGTTAAAGAAGAACCGCCACAAGAACAAGTAGGCGGAACGCGGCTGCGTGGTCACCTACCGGAGCAGGGTAGCAACAGTTCGTTAAAACGTTGACTCTTGTTGATATTCAGGCTTTTCTATTCTTGGTATTTCCCATTTCCAAGCCAAAACTGCTGGATTTATGCTTGCTTTGGTAGTACAATAATATGGAGTCAATAAGAGGCATAACGATGGCAAACAAGAAAACAGACTCCATCACAAGGTCATACGATTACCGTCTTCCCAAAGAAGTTCTAGCAGATTGTCTGCGAACACTTGATTTTCTCTTGCCTGCCGAGAATAACCTTATTGAGTCCCTCTGGTCGGAAGATTTCCTCAAGCAATTGAAATCCAACCGCAACACAAAGCAGGTCTGGAAATGGTTGGAACCTCAACTTGAACGTCCAGAAGAAGTGCCTTCAAGGGTATGGAGAGGCGTACTCGAACAGGCTGGGCGCATCCTCAAGACCCAAGCCGACAAGCAAGATTTGTTCTAAGATTTGTTCTACTTCCTTAGAGGAATAACAACCAACGAACAAGAGTGGTGCTGGCAACTCTGCAAAGATAATGGCAGGCGATTTGTGAAGGCAAGCTACATCTATTCCTTGAAAGAAGCCGCCCGGAAGCATAAACGAAAGAACGACGGCAACTTCCCGGAGACTTTCTTCGGGATAACCCGGTGTCCGAAACTCCGAAACGGGATTCTCACTTACGCGCCGGACGACGGGCCTGACACCGGACAGGCGATAAGGTACGGCTTGGAAGGAACCGCCTTCAACGTCCGACTGAAAGTCCTTTCTGAAGAAAGCAAATGGGTTTGGAAAGAAACTTCTTTCGAGTTGCCTCCGATACTCCTTCAAAGGTTGAACGAAGAAAACTCCTGTATGAAGTCTCCCGACCTTCGGCAGAAAAACGGAAAGGTCTTCCTCGACTTGAAGGTGGAAACGAAGAACGGCAAACCTCCTCAGAACGCCTGTAATAAGGTATTTGTTGACTGGGGGACGACCAGAAAACTCCTGACTATGATAGTCGTGACTCCTGACGGTGTTCAGATAGGTCCTCCGATATTCCTCAAGTACGAAGGCGTGTTCGGCAAACTGCATAGTATAAGACAGCATATCGACCACTTGAAAAAAGCAAGGAAGAGAGTTCCCCGAAGGAAAGACCGTCGAAGATGGGACAAGTACACCATCCTGATTTCTCAAGCGTGGAACAAGTATCACGAACTCCAAAAAGAGCTGGCACATCTGGCTTCGAACGTTCTCGTTGATATCGCGGAAGCATATAACTGTGATGAAATATATGTGGAAGACCTTTCCACCCTCAAGGCGACGAGGTTTGATCGTTGGCTCAACAGGGTAATCAACAACACCGTAAGAAGCCGGATATACAACAAGGTTTCCTACAAGGGGCAACTGAGAGGAATCAAACTCCACTACGTCAAGGCCTGGTGGACTTCTCAGACCTGTCCATTGACCGGGGTTCGGGGAAAGAGACATCTGGCTCCTGATAGAGACCCGAAAGAAGGCGGCGGGTGGTTCATCTCTGATTCTTTCTCCGCCGACGCCGACTACGTCGCGTGTAAGAATATGGCTCGAAGAGTCTTGTTTGATTTCTCGCTCGCCAAAGCAAAAGCCCTCGCCTACACGGAAAGGGCTACTCTTGCCAAGCAGTTCCGGCAAGGTCTTGGCGGGCTACGAACTCTGCAAAGGTCTCTCTCGGGGTGGAACGGA
>Ga0180015_1000119_pt1 | contig 22536 bp, 27 predicted proteins | sample KR13_S2_MetaG_FD_116508 | JGI IMG/M metagenome (GOLD analysis project Ga0180015, IMG submission 116508) | Groundwater microbial communities from the Olkiluoto Island deep subsurface site, Finland - KR13_S2_MetaG | ecosystem: Environmental > Aquatic > Deep subsurface > Groundwater | place...
GTATCAACCCTGTTAGTTTAGAAAAACCAACTGGGGTTACGGATATACAACCAAGATGTGGAACCTGTGAACAGGCATTGAGAGAAATGCCTAACCGCGAGATATTTGATCAAGAGTTGGAGGATTTTTTATCAAATAACTCAAAAATTGTTTATGCTTATTCAGGCGGGTTGGATAGTACTGTAGTATTGGTAAGGCTGGCCGATGAATGTCGAAGGAGAGGAATTGACTTGAAGCTTTTTACAATCGAAACTGGAGTGAAAGGGAGAGTAACTGCTGAAAATATAAGAAGTGTTGTATCTTTTTTACATTTAGAGCAAAATCATAGGCTAATCGATATTGCAGATCAATTGCAGACTAGTTCCACTGTACTGGGTGTTACGGGGGAACCTGTGTCGACTTTGGAAGTTTATGCAAAATGTCGACAGGAAGGAACTCTGCCTTGCGGGAAGATTTGCAACTCAATAATGGACGCTAAATATAAGGAGATTATGAGAGACGAAGGAGTAACGGTGTTAGTAACAGGTGGTGACACTCCTAAGCGTAATTCTGATGGCAGATATTCTTTATATTGGGAAAAGCCTAGTGGGATAATAATTTTTCGTGGTGGATATGCCTTTGCTTTAACAAAACGAGGTAACAAAAATTTTATACTAGAGAATGAGGTTCCCTGGATAGACCCTAATTGTGGAGGTTACGACACAGACTGTCTTGTTCCGGGTGTATTTTTTGCTGATGCGTTTGATCATCAAGCCAGTCAGGATCCTGAGGCTGTGATTGAAAGATATCCTATTATTCTTGAATATTTAGCGGAACGTGCCAGATTTGGTGTTATTGATCGCGAAGATGCTTTAATGATGCTTGGCCAAGTGGAAATTGCCAGTCCAGAGACTTATCAGGAATTGGCAACAATATTTGGTAATATGAAAAGATGTTAAAAACTGATATGGTACGATAAAGCCTTTATATCAGTTATTTTTTGTGCGCGATTTTTGATTTTTTGTGCTCCCCGCCTTGGAGGAAATTAGGATTGTGGTGATAAATTCTTGGTGAATTTAAAACGCATACCGCTTGATTTTTCCATCTCTCCGTCACGAATAAAACCGTTTCTTGTTAACACACTTTGAGAACGATCGTTATTTGGCATTGTGGTGGCGTACAGTTTTTTATAACCAGCTTTTTTTGCTAGTTCAATTAATCTTTGGGTGGCGTTTGTCATAATCCCTAAACTATTACCATCTGCCCAATAGCCAATTTCTGCCAAATCCAGATTGTCTGATTTTATGTCAATTGCTCCAATAATTTTATCTTGACTGTTACGAATTAAGAAGACAAACCACTTTTGTTTATTCCATCCTTCAACAATCCATTTAGTAAATTCTTTAGCATCATTAAGTTCATATGGTTTACTTTTAAGTCTATATTTAAATAAAAAATTATAGACTGGAGGTTGATTACATATTTTAATTATTTTTATTAGATCGGCCTTTGTAAATTTGTTAGTGGCTTCATTTGAAACTAGGACACACTTTTCGCCAGTTTTATAATTCGCAATGACATCCTTAATCGGAGTGGTAAACAGAATTTTTGTTTTGTTTTTCATTGATCTGATTTTACCAAAGGTTCTGGCTTCCACGGCGGGATACACAAAAGTTGTAGATAAGAATGGCTGGCTCCGATGGCTGAAAGCTGTGAGAACTTATTTTGTTAAACAGTTACTTACACCTATTCCAGCTACTGAATATGACATTTCTGTTTTAGTTAGTTGCTTTGAAAATCGTCCTTCGCCACAGAATTTTGCCCAAATATAGTAGCAAGATTGTACAGGTACTCATTTTGTTGATCGAATTTACGAATCTAATTGTGAGATATAATTGAGACATTGTGAGAAACAACATCGACAGATTAAAACAATTACTTAAAAAAACAAAAGCTTACAAGGAGAAATTTTTTGCAAACCGAGACTTTTTTAATTCAAAAGAAGCTGGTGAGTATCGAGAAGATTTAGCAAAGAGGTACGAGGAATTGAAAACTCTTATAGTAAAAGCCAATGGCGGGCAAGTTCCATCGGTATCAATGTTTGGGCATAATAATATCGATGTTTTTGAAAATGTATATTCTGAATATAATTCGACAACAGCCTTTCATTTATTAAAATTGGCTCCACAATATTTGATTAAAGCAGTTGCTTACCACGGTGGGAAAAAGGTAAACACACCAGAAAATGATGTGGCTAATAGTAAAAAAAGAGGCTATGTTAAGGGAGAAGTTGTGGGTTTATTCTTGAAGAAACAAGATCCTTTTAACTATAAAAAATTGTTATCATTACTAAACGAACTTAATGTAAGCTATAGAAACAACTACCCCTACACCACATCAGCTTTAATTAGAGCAATACTAGATCACATTCCTCCTCTATTGGGACAGGTTAATTTCAATGGTGTGGTAAATAATCATCGTTGGGGAACAACTGACAAAAGTTATCTAAGAAAATTGTTAAGCTTTAAAGATATAGCAGATGATGGTTTGCACCGACAGATAGGTACTAGTAATGACCTAATAGAAATGGATTGCATACCAGAACCAATTTGCCTTAACAGATTGTTACAGGAGTGTGCAGAAAAAGGAGGATCGGTTAAAGAATTACGGCAATATCAAGCATTTAAAAGCGAAGGTCAAAAAACAAAAACAAAACAAAAAATTCAGTTTAGTTTGGTTAACAATGAAATATTTTGGGACAATTATGCCGCATATAATGGTTCAAGTTTTACATCGGTGTTGTTAGTAGACAATTACGAAAATAATCGACCTGATTTTATAACATCTATTGCGATCGAGGCTAAAGATACAGACGGTATTTGGAAAACCAGTCACTTTTTATTTGAAGGACTTAAACTAGATCAGGAACTAAAAGTTGATGCGAACGATAGGGGTAACTATCAATTTTACGTATCGGATACAGAAAGCGAGGGGATAAGGTATCCAAGGAAAATGCCAGACTTAGATCGAGACACGCTAAAACTAGTTATTAAAACAAGGAGTGGGGTTGTAGAATCAATCGATATTAAGCCAGGGTGGATAAAAGGGTAACACTGTTTCGGTATAATTATTTATGATCGGAAGGCCAACAGTAATGACTACGGAAACTCTGGCTAGACTTAAAGGGGCTTTTTTAATGGGTCTTAGCGATCGAGAGGCCTGTATTTACGCCAATATTGGATCTCAAACTCTGTATGATTATCAGAAAAAGAATCCTGAATTTTCGGAGCAAAAAGAGGAGTATAAAACTAATCCAATTTTATTAGCAAAGAAGACAATATTTAATGCTCTAGAAAAAGGTGACATTAGAATTTCTCAGTGGTATTTAGAAAGAAAGGCTAGAAATGAGTTTTCAATAAGAAAAGAGCTTAAGATGAGACCTACAGATGATGAACTTAATAAATTGTGTGATGATTTAGAAAGAGAGAGTAATTTTAGTGAAATAGTTGGTTTTAAAGAACTACAACAAGTCATGAACGGAGTGCCAACGATGCCATAATTGGTTCGGTTTTTCTGACCCTAATCTTTGAAATATCTATTCAATGTTAACCAGTGTGTCACATCTAGTATTATTCTTACCTGTCAGTATTTCCTCGTTTTTAAGAAAATCACAGAGGTCATACTGGTTAAAGTTATCCCAATTTATTTTTTCATAGGTATCTTTGTTTACGGTGTAGATTAAAACAGCATTATTGTTAGTGTTACCATATCGATCGGTTGTTTCTCCGTAATACCAGATAGTAGTATTGTATGTTTCTATATTCTCAGCACCATAGATTGCCTGAAAAATAGATGATGATAACTTACCAGTACTTCTTAGTAAGTGGTCTTTGTTGAGAAAACTTTTTACATCAATACTTACTCTCGTTAATTGGCTGTCTTCTGGGTTGTCGAGACTGGGTTCTTCTGCGTCTAGTTTTCTAAAATTCATATTACTTCCATCGGTTTTCACAATGTTAATTAGTTTTTCTTCGAGCACTTGCTCGTCTGATTTTTCTACTTCGGTTGGACTGGGAGAAACTTCTGTAGTGTCTAGTTCTGCCACATTTACTGTCTTTGAAGGTAAAACCTTGGAGACGATAATGGAGATGATCGAGAAAACAATAAACAAACCTATTGCCTTCTCAATTTTTGTCATTTCTTCCCATTTCTTATTTTCCCATTTCTTCATAAGGAGATGGTAACAAATAGTTGGTGTAAAAACAAGCCATTTTTGTAGCTAAATAGATACACACGGTTGGTTCTACAAACACCATATTATTCATACCCTATGGGTATGGTTACAGAAAAAGATATTCGACTTGGTAAAAAGATAAAGAAATATCGGAAATTGGCTGGATTAACCCAAGATCAATTAGCTGAGAAAACAAAACTGAGCACCAAGTATATTCAGTTTATCGAAGCAGGCAGTCGGAAACCTTCACTGAAAACAATTTACCGGCTAGCAAGAACATTGGAAGTGAAAGTTCGAGACTTGTTCCCTTTTTAAGAGACGGTGTTTATGTACTTATGAAGAAAGTTATGCGGATTTTGCGGATCAGATTAGGTTCAAAAAAAACACCTTATTGTCAACCTGCACAAACTGTAAGAAATATCTAAAACCAAAGGTCTTGAGTTTCTTGACCTCTGGTGTGATGATTGTTGTATACTTTAACTAGGGTGGATAAATGAGTCAAAAAATAGATAGCAAATTGGGAGCGTTAGTACTGTATATATTGCGTAACTACAATAATTCAAAGCTTACTGAAACGAAATTACAGAAGCTTTTGTATTTTTGTGATTTTGGGTTTTATTCACAGTGCGAGAAATCCATTACCGGATTAAAGTATCGTAAAAATCATTTTGGCCCGACGATTTATGGCCTTCCTTCTGTTTTGAAGAAATTGAAAGATCAGAATTTGATTTGTATTCTGGAGGGTAAGAACTACTATGGAACTTCTCAAAAAACTTTTTCGATTAGCAATGCTGACATTTCTCCAGAGGAACAATTTTCAGATTCAGAATTACTAGTAATAAATCAAGTGAACGAAGCATATCAAGATTTGACTCCACGTGAGATAAGCCATATTTCTCATCAAGATTTTCCTTATTTAGCAACTCCTGAAATGGGTGGTGTTATTGATTATGGTTTAGTCCAGTACCGTGAATCTAGTGAAGAAGACCTAGATTTAGAAGATAGTGAAGCGAAAAAGTTTTTTTCAAGTGATAAGTTTTATAGCCTGATGAAAAAAATCAATGAAAAATTGAAAGGCGATAACTTGAAAAATGGATCTCATTGATTGTGGAAATGATTTGATTTTATCTGACCTTAAGAGGTTAAAAAAACTTAAGTCTCTTAAGGAAGATTTGAAAAAGTATTTTAACTATCATCAAAACCAAGCTAGAAACGGAGGCAACTTATCGTGTCAGATAGCTACAAACCAGGGTTTTAAAATTTGCAAACAGAGAGTGGGGACTTCTAACCCAAAAATGTCACCTTCAGAAGGTTGTAGATTGTGGTTTGTTATTACTCAAGATGGTTATTACGTTAAATGTTTGCTGTATTCGGCAAAAGAAGAGAAAAAATTCCCTAAAAGAAAGTGTTTTGATGCTGTTTATTGTAAATTGAGTGAATTTCTTGACAGGTAAATCACCCTTGTTTATTTTCAATGAAAAAACAAAACAAGCCAACGCAAGCACAGAAAAAACTTATTTCCTATCTAAAAAAACGTGATTCAAAATTAAGCGAAAAAGAAGTCTTGGTTCTAATGAACGGGATCAGAAGGTTCGTCAATGTGGTTAGAAAAATTTACACTGAACCTCAGGCCGAGATTATATACAAAGATAGGAAAATTGGAGAGAAAACAATAAAGCAACGGGTCATTAAAACTGATCTTACAGAATTAGTAAAAGTACTTGACGGAAAAAAGAAAAGGTATCCTCTAATAGAAACCATTCTCAAATTTAATAGGACGGTAACAAAGGCTAAAAAATGAAGGATGATGTAAAAAAATATAACAAGGTTGTTGCCTATATAAGAAAATCATCGGAAGACAACAAAGGAGGAAAAGAGCACAAACAACTTAATTCTATTCGATACCAGCGTAATTTTGTTAAAGAGGCAATCAAGAACCACGATTTAGAACTTGTTTGTCCTGTTTTTGAAGATGACAAGACGGGATATGAAGCGTTTGTCCGTGATGATTTTAATAAAATGCTTAAATATCTAGAAGAGCACGAAGGTGAAGTAGATGGCATCGTTTGTACAGAAATTAGTCGCCTTGCCCGTAATTTTGGTGATGGGGGCTTACTTTTGTGGTATATGCAAAGCGGGGTTATTAAACGCATCTACACTGCCACAAAGACATTCACTGACTCATCGTCTGACCAGTTAATGGTAGCAATTGAGTTCGCTATGTCTAAGAAATCAAGTGATGAGACTGGCTATAGAACTAGGGAAGGTATGAAAACTAAGGCTCGGATAATGGGACATCCTGCTAGACCGGCGATATTGGGCTATATGACTCGTGGCCCTGTTGGTAGAAAAAAATGGATTATAGACCCTGAAACAGGCCCATTAGTCAAACAAGTTTTTGAACAGTTTGCGTCAAGTATGTACACTTTTAATGAAATAACTGACTATGCTTACAGTATTGGATTAAGATCCAGGAGTAAAAAGAGCACTACGGGAAAGATTGCAAAAAATACTTGGTGTAACCGGTTGCGTGATATCCAATATACCAGTATCTTTTATTCTGATGGAGAGAAGGTTGTGGGCAAATACGAGGATTTAGTTACTTCAGGGTTATTTTACCAGGTACAAGAAGTGATAAATGAACGTAAACATCCGCAAAGGGCACGTCTAGATTATGCTTATTCAGGGATTGTTAAATGTGAGTTTTGTGGTGAAATGCTCTCTGGTACTCACAAGAAAGGTATTACCTATTATCGGTGTGGAAAAAGAAAACTTCCCTGTAAAGGGGTTAAACGAGCTTATGTACCTGAGAAGAAACTTGAGGATGAGCTTATGAAAGCTTTTGAATTTTTAGAAATTGATCAGAAAACGTGGAAGGTGGCTCGTGAATATGTTGCTGAATTAAACCAGCCAGAAAGAATCAATATCAAAAGACAAGTTATGGGTCTTACTGGACAAATTAGGACGGAAAAAAGACTACAAAATAAGTTGGGGCGAAAATTTGCTGAAGATGATCTGACAAAAAGTGAATATGATCGTTTAAAAGAAGATAGTTACCAAAAAGAGGCATCTCTGAGAAAGACTGTTGTGAAGTGTGAAGATGTGGCTCACGAACTGAACGAGTTAATGTATGGCTTTCTAGATAATATTAAACACGTTACTAAACGTTTACGAATGGCTTTACCAGAGAATAAGAGAGAGATGGTAAGTATTTTCTGTGAGAACCTTATATGGAAAGACGGAAAACTCCTATGGGACTGGAAAAAACCTTATTTTATACTCGCAAAACGACCAAAAAAGTCAAACGTGCTCCCTAATCCTTGCACTAATATAAAAGATATAAACATCAAAGAAATCTTAGAAAGCTTTCAAAATGTGGCTTATATTGGGGTATTAAGACAGAGATGGGAAGAAATTAAAAAAATAACAAAGCAACCTAGTTTGGCTTTATCAACGGTGTAAATATGCTTTAATTAGTTTTACTTGGAGTTGTTATCTCGAGAAATTTCTTTAATTCCTCAAAAAAACCGTTCTGAGAACAACCTTTATTACTCAAATAACAGTCCCGTGCAATTTTATACTCTTTTCTGAAATTTTCTGGAATACATTTGTTGTTTAATTCCTCTTCGGTGAGACTATAAATTCCTTCTGAAAAAACCAACCTTTGATTGAAAGTTTGTCTTGAAATTAGTTTCATTTTTATTTCTAAAAGGTCATTTGTACTACAGAGATTGTCGTTGGCAGGAAAATTAGTTTTTGCCTGTTGTGTTGGTTTTAAACTTATAAAAACCGACAAAAGACTAGAAATTAAGGCTACAAAAATCAACCCAATCCAAATTTTTTGGTTTTTTACTTCAATATTCATTTTTTGATTCAGACATTTTTATATTTATGAATTTTACCACCCATTCTTCTCGTGTCCAAAACAGAATATAAAATTGCTTTTATCTACTTTTTATATTTACTTAATAAGTCCCTGACTCTATTTATGTATGCTAGCAATGTTGCATTATCTGAATGCCGAAATTGTATTTGGTTTATACAAAATTTCAAAATATCAAGCAAAGGATAGCAAACACTGGCTGGATACCAAGGTTCTGTTGCCCACACCATTGGTCTAAAATGCATCATCAAATTCCTTAATTCATCATTCAGTTCTTGCATACAATCATCATGATAATTTGTTGAAATAAACGGATTTTGTCCCATATTGTCTTTATTCTTAAGTAAAAAGTATATTTGCAAAAAACTTAATAAATCACGGTCAATCGGATGCTTGCTATTCTTTTTATCTCTAAAAATTTGAGCTGAATTTACTTTTAATAAAGCCAACATCATGAAGGAGTAAATAGCGCCATGAAAAGCGATAATAAACCACTTTATATATAAACGATTTTTCTCAATTTTATCTAAAAATTCACAAGATTGAACTAAGTAATCAACTGCATTGCTTTCTTCGTCGATTATCAAATATTCATTAGGTTTACTTTGTACACTCGAAGAGGTTTTTTTAATTATTTTTTTTCCTATTTGTTTTATCATAAAATTTTTTCCAATTGTTTAACTGGTTAATTGCATCCTTATATAAAGCCATATCAATGACAGTTATGTATTTCTTAAAAACTCTGTCTAAAACAGCACAACTATATAAACATGTTTCAATAATTTTCCATAATGCATTTTTTACCAATAAATCATCTGACCAGTTTGGACCAAGAGCGTAATCAGATTTTTCTTCACCAGTATCTATATAAACCAAACCATAGATAAAATCTATATCTACATGCACAAAAGAACTAGCTTCGCTGACAATGTTTGTGAAAATTCTCCGATACCAAGCATTATCTTCTCCCTTCAGCTTTGAAAATTTCTCACCTTCTTTGTCTATTCGATTTAACCACCCCTCTATCCAAGTATCATACCCCAATTCATTAAGCTTACAATTAAATGACTTTCTGTTTTTCCTATATTTCTTTTCATCTTTAGGAAATTCAAAAAAATACATAGACAGACATGTATTCTCTAACACCGTCCTTAATATTATTTGAGAAACCCCCAAGTATCCATTAGCTAAGTTTTCTACAGCGCCATTCAATAAAGGAAGGTTGTATGCAAGCATCAACTCAATTGAGTAATCAGGTTTATCTGTGTCCTTAATCTTTCCACTAAGTTGCATAACAAGACTTTCCTTGTGTTGCAATAGCTTCACAAGCAATTCATATTCTTTAGCGCATAACACAAAAAATTTATTATTTATGATTATTTCCTGTTCGGAAAATATTCCAATATTGTTCATCGTAATATTTTAATTTTTTAAATTGCGTCTCTAAGTTTTTTGTAACCTTCAAACCCCCTTTGGTATTCCAACGGATAACTTGTTGTTACAAACACATAATCTCCCACCCTACCTTCTTTCGTCATTTTTCTCATTTGCCTATGACCCAACTCAACCAAAACTTGTTTAACTTTATCTTCTTCAGTCATATCCCAAACCGACAAAAAAGTCTTACTAACTCCAATCTTTGCTTTTTCAATACCTTTAGAAGTCTTTACTTCAAACTCGATTTCGTATCTATCTCCAATAAGGTTTGGACCTGATAATAACTTTAAACCATCATCCCTTAATAAGCTTGGTTTATGGAACTCAGCTGCTTTAAAAGCAAAAAATGCTCCTGATGGAACTTTTTCTTGTTTGAGCTCTCTTCTTGCAAAAAAATGACGATTTTCTAAGTCTTTATATTCAGCAAAAACATTTAACTCAGGAATTTCTTCTTTAAATATCGCCTCACTTGAAAGGGGAAATGTCAACTCTTTTTCTTTTTCTGGTTCCAACTCAAAAAAATCAGTTTTAGGTCTCCATTCATAGTTAAAACCACGCATGCCCCAATTAATGTCAAACAGCACCTGATTAGACATATTTTTTACAGTAAAATGAAGAAAGTGTCCTTTCGGGCCACCCTGTTTGCCGACATTCGGTTTTATGTATAAAAGTGGTATTTCCTCTGGGGTCGCAATGTTTGCCTTACTCGTAACCGTTACGACTTTGGTTTCTTTTTTTACTGTATATTTGTCACTTCCAACTACCTTCTTGATTATTCTCTCACCGAGATTTTCTGGTTTCATGCCCTTAATACTCAAATACTTAACCGTAGAAACTTCCCCTTTTATTTGAGTATCATCAAACCTAACTGGCAATAAATACCCCTCTTGAAATAATGATTTTGCCTGAATAATTTGTCTCTCAAAGTTTGGCCAAGTTTTATTGGCATACTCCTTTGAAATAAACATTACACAATAATTTGCTCTGTTCTCAAAAATATCCTTAAAATAATCGACCATGTTATTCCCCCACATATCCAACTCATAATTATCATCATAAAAAACACTTATATTACCTTTATTCTCAACATGTTGGGCAACTTGTGCCACATAATCTCTTTGTTCGCCTGCAAATGAGAAGGCAACATCAAACTTTTCATCTTGAGTAACGGCGGATTTTACCAATTTGCTAGTTTCATCCTCGATAACATAAAGAGCCATCTGTCCAATTTTCTGGTCAATGAACCTCAACATATCCACAACTCTATTTTTAATATGCCCTACTCTTGTGCTTCTTCTTCCCCATTTCTGATACTCCGCTAACAACCTTTCCAATTCTTGCCCATCATTCGAAGAAAAATCCGTAAAAATTACAATAAGGCGGTTAATTTTTGATAAGATTTTTAAATCATTGGGGTCGCTAATTAACTTTTCAACATCTAATTCTCCTAATAGCGTACGGGCTTCTTTAACAAATTTAGGCTTATCTTTTGCTTTCATACTTATCTCAATTTATTTTGATTTTATCCACCATTTTGGATTGTCTACTTTAACAAAATCAGGAAAATAGTACTCAAAAGTATATTCTTCCAGATTTTTTACTTCCTTGTTGGTTAAATAATCCTCAATAACTTTTAGTGCTTTATTAATTGTTTCTTCTTTCTTTTCCCTCAACTGTTTCGCAACCCAATCAAGGTACCCAACCCTAAAAGCAAATCCAGCTACAAAGTTTTCCTTTTTAACAATAAAAGAAGCAACGATATTAAGGCTATTGGGGACTAACTTGAAACCATCAGACCACTTAATTATTTCATAACCTGAGTATTGTAGTATTACTAGTTTCCTCATGGAGATAACGTCATTTTCTCTTAATCTACCGCTTACTAATCTCCACCTTATTCTGCGCCTGTCCCTCCCTGTCGGTTCCAAAAATCCCTTTTTATACAATTCTTTAACGCTTCCTCCTTCATCTCGACCTTCAGCAAATCCCATCTTGTCTGGACTATCCCAGAGACGTAAAAGAATTTTCATTTGGGTCAGTGGAAATCTATTGTAATCTATCATGATGGTTCTAGTATAACATGAACTATCGGGTTTCTCAAACACTACATACCCATTACAAGTTTAATGACAAGGATATTCGTTGGAAAAGAAGGCGGGAAGAATTTTTTCACCCTGCTCTTGAGCAATTTAGGTTTCAGGGAAAAAATCAGAAATCTGAACTTTTAGAGCCTTTGCAATTTTATACAAAACATAAGCACTGGGAGAATACTTGAAGTTTTCTAAATGCCCTACATAGGTCCTGTAGAGCCCTGCACGGTGAGCTAGCTCCTCTTGGGAGACATTTCTCTTTATCCTCCATTTTTTGATTCCCTTGCCGACTTCAGCGGTAAATTCACTCTTGGTTAACATAATAGTTTAATTCTTGAACAACCATTAGAAAACGACAACGCAGTAAACATAGACTTTATGGGAGAAATTATTTATAATTGAAGTTAGGGGGTAATATATTTATGAAAAATAAGTCGTTAAATAAACGGATTTCCATATGGGGATGGCTAGCAATAACCCTTATTATGGGCATTTTCGTGCTGATTGGCTTTACGGGTTATACTTTTTACAACAAACAAGAGGAGGAAAAAAATAAACTTTTACAAGAAGTTTCCTCTCTCAAAAGTGAGGTGAAAAATCTTAACAGTAAACTTAATAGTAAGACAGAGGAGTTAGAGACGGTTACAAACAACTTGTCAAAACAAGATGAAGAGTTTTCACATATCCTTGGGGTACAAAATAAGCAAATTGTGGAACATAACACCCAAGCAGATAAAGAAGAAGTTTGTAGGCAGGCAAATGACCTTTTTTTAAAAATAAAACAAGCTTGTGACGTAAAGCCGTTCCCAGGAACAGATGAGTGCATAGAAGAATTGGAAAGTAAATTAGAATACTTGGGTGAAGAAAATTATAAAAAGTATCATATGGACGAAAAAGTAGACAATCTTAAAGAATTAAGGTCTCGCTATTTAACTCTCAAAAATCAGTGCGGTGAATAAAGATTTACAAACTAAAAACGAATTGTTATTTTCCAAATAATAGCAGGCTTGCTCCACTCATAATCAATAAAAACGCTATCAAGAGAAAGACTACTTGTTGAATCAATGGAATGTAGGGAGAGTGGGTATCGAAATCTTCAAACAACTCTTCTCCTTCCTTTGCCCTCTTTTCGTATTCGTCAAAGCCTATAAATGCCGTTGACCATAGCTTTTCAGCTTTATTTTCTATTTCCCCACTTTTACTAAGAAATTTTATATCAATTACTATCTGAATTAAGCCGAATATCATTGAGGAAAATAGAAAAATCCATGAAAGAAAAAGAAGTAATTTTACTATTTCTGGTAAACCTTTTGATTCGATAAAAATGGGTGAAGTGAAAGTAAAAAGAAAAATTGCTAGAGTAAATAACAAATTCCTTAAGCCTGATTCAATTTTGTTAATTTCCTCAGTCACCAGATTTGTTCGAGTAAAATGATGTTCTTTTACAAAGCGACGTAGTTGTTCAATAAGTATTCTTTCTTTTAATGCTCCTTTTTTTTGTTCGTCAGTCATTTTTTCCCCTATTTTTTTTCGTTATTTTTTGGTTTATCGTCTATAAGTTCCTGAAAATCGGAGGCCAGGTTGTCTGGTGGTGTGGGTTTCGTTGCAACTTTTTCACTAGCTGGAATCTTAGTCTTGTCTATCTTTTTCATATTTTTTGATGATTTCATCAATTTGTTTTTGACTTTGAGTTTTTGTTTCTTCAATTTCCTTCAAAAGTTTTGATTTTTCTTTCTCAATCTCTTTCTTTTTAATTTTCTTACTGGAAGAACGAATAAAAAATGATTGTAGTTTGGTGCCAAGAGGCTTGTCATAAGCTATCTGAATTCGAATTTTTGCCAGTAGGTCTATCGTTTCATTTTGTAATTCTGCTAAGAAAACTTCTATATGCTTCAAGTTTTTAGCCATTAATTCTGCGTTAATAATATAATCGGGTTTTTCAAGGTTTTTTTGAATTAATGCATTTTTAATATCTGTGTATCCAAGAGTAGCGGTTGCTATATCGTCATTTAGCTTCCGTGTTTGGTACTGATAAGAAAACAAAGTATTCATTAATTCTAAATTGTATAAATTGTCATAATGGCTTTTGTCTATCGGAATAGTTTGCAGATTATTGAAATAAATATTCCCAGACTTAATTACTCTTATAAAATTTGGCAAAATATATAGATTATCGTGAATAATACCTATAATCTCGTTTAATTGCGTCTCAAGATGGACTAGAGAATTATAGTGTTTAACCTCTCTCTGGTATAGCTTTGTTAAAAACTCGGCAAGTCGTAGAAACAGGAAAGCAAAAAATGCCCCAGCAAACGCACCAAAACCCTCAGTTAAAATTCGATTCATACTTTTTGTTGATTATTCCAAGTAACTCTTTCTGTTGTGCTTGTAAACCAGCGTCAAAAATTATGTGATAGTCGAAATTTTTGTTTATATTTTGAAATTGTCGAAATCCAAGCTCTTTAGAAAAAACCTCGTCAAATAAATGTTCTCTATCGCCTTTATATTCCTTTTTGTTATGTTCGTAGCTTAATTTCTCGGTATTTGATTTAACTTCAATTACCAAAAATCTTCCCTTGCTTGTTTCGATTAAAAAATCTGGAAAGTAACGAGCAATTTTTTTAGCTGTCGGACTATAATATTCAAAGAAGAAGTCATTGTGGACTGCGTCAGTTACCCCACCTGTGAAGTAAATATCGACAATTACCTCATCTTCATCTAGAACTTCTTTTAAATAAGAAAACAAACTTTTTTCATCTCGACTGTCAAAATTATAAGGATTGATATGAAACCCTAATCTGCTTTTATCGGAGTCTTGTTTGTAAACAACTAAATCATTTCTTCTCTCGTCGATGTTAATTTTGAATGGATATTCTTTTGTAAGTTCCAGTTCTTCTTCAACAATGTCTGTTTTTTCTTCATACTGATAAGCTTTTTTAAGTATGTTTTCTGTTATAAACGGTAACAATCCCGTATTGCTATTCACTTTTAAAGTAATTGAGTCTCTACTTTTTTCGTTTAACAATATTTTCTCGATAATTAAACAAGGAAGAAGAGTGTATCTATTAATGATTTCGACTATTTCATAAAATGTTAGGTCGCTTTTTATTGATAATTGTTTTTTGGCGTGAGACTTAAGATACTCGGCTTTTTTCTCTTGATTTAGTAAAATTCCACTTTCTGATAAATAAGGAAGATAGTCATTTGCTTTAAAGTTATCCCAATCGATATTAATCTCTTCTGCGTCTTTAGTTGTTACGGAAATAATTTCTTTTAATACCTTTTTTACTTTGATTTTCCTTTTTTTTTCAACTGTGAGAGTGTGCTCAACACTTTTCTGTTCCTGATTATTAAGTTCTTCAATTGTCGTAGCAAAATTGTTTTTTAGTTCCCTATCTAAGATTTGGTAATTTTCCTGAGATAAAAAGATTGAGGCTATTGTTGAATTGTCACCAATGCTTCTTAAGCACCTTGTCGAAGATTGTAAAACAAAAATTGAACTTTTGGGCTTACGATACAAAGCACAAGCAACCAAAGAACGACAATTCCACCCTTCCGTACCCTTGCCAACCAAAAGGATAAATTGCTTTGTGCTATCTGGGGTGTCTAATTTTTGAAATTCTTCTTTGCTTTTTTCTGCTTCTGTGTGATATTCGAGAATTTTGTCTTGAGGAATTCCGTGTTTTAATAAAATTGTTTCTAACTTAGGTTTTAATTCTTTTTGTAAATCGTCAATATTTGAGGCATAAAAAGCAATTTTGGGTAGTTTATTTTCTAACCTATTTTCCTTATACTCCCCCCAAAATTTTTTAACTATGTCTTCGATGAAACCTTCTGTTTTAACATTGTCATATTCAAAAAATCTAACTTGCTTTAAAATTCCCTTCTCAATCCCTTGTTTTAGTCCAAAATGGCAAACCACATCGCTAATCATTTTGTTTTTAATATATGGTGTTCCTGTCAGGTTGATTACAGCCACAAGTGGGGTTTTACCTTCCTTATGAATAAAATTAATCGTTTCTTTGGTTTTTTTAAGCGTTCCCTCCAAGGTGGTACCGAAAGAATGGTGAGCTTCGTCAACAAAAACTATCAAACTTTGTAACTCTCGAATTGCATGTAATCTTTTGTTTTCGATTGCTTTACTTTTGAGAAACCGCTCGTCTCTAAACAGCTTGGCATTATTATTTTCTTTATGGCGGGTTTTAAGGATAATTTTTTGTGAATTAGAAACGATAATGTTGTAATTTCCAATGGCCGATACTGATGTTTCTGTATTTTCAAGGTAATGATATTTAATGTTTAAAATAATCAAACGATACTCTCTGGGCAATACCTTGGCGTAATCAAATGTTTTTATTTCTTTTAAACTGTCAATAATGGTCGTGTCTGGAGCAAAAACGAGGGCGTTTTTACCAAAACGAGCATCTTCGGGGTAATAGTAAGATAAAACAAAATCATATAAAATCATTGTTCCCATTAAGATTGTTTTACCCGCTCCCATTGTAAGGGCATATACTTGGTTGGAATAGTCAACGCTGTTGTATTGTTTGTGGAGTAAAGCATCAATTTTCTTTTCTTTTTCTTTATCAAAAGCCAGTTCAAGAGCCTCTTTCTCACTTAACCCCAAAGATAGAATCAAGTCTTTTTCATTTTCAAAAATATCTCGAACAATATCTACAAATGGCTTATTGCCATATATTTCTTTAAGATAAATATATGTTTCAAGAGCTTCAACTTGGGGTTGGTGGAGAAATCCAATCCTTTTTATGTACCTGAGAATATTGAGCGTTTCTTTTTTGATTCCTTTATACTCACCACTTCGCCAATCTTCGACTTGTTTTTGTATGGCTTGAAGCAAAGTGTTGTCCATTATATTTACGCTGTAACATTAAACGTTTCAAAATATTCTTCTCCCAAAACATCAACAATTTTAATTGCTATAGTATATTTTCCTTTTTTGGGATAGTGATATTTATATTTCGATTTGATAATTTCTTTTTTGTCTGGTAAGTCGATAATTTCGGCGTTAAATAGCTCGGAATCGTAGTCAACATCAATTGCTACACTTTCAATGATTTGTTTAAAGTCTTCCACTTTAGCTTGAGCTTTCTTATCAATCATCTTCTCGTTCTCAAGCTCTAGTTTTCTCATCAAAATTGGTGAGTAAAATTCCTTAATGACAACCGATAACTCACTGTTTTTTGCTTTAACCTCAATTTTGGCCTCCGGCTTCTTTTTGAAGATTAAGTTTTTCTTATCGTTAAGAATATCTCGAATGGTGACTTTTACTCCTGTGTTGTTTTCTTTTTTAAGATAATTTTCGGTATCGAGTTCTGCACCTGAACAAATTAAGATAACACCCTCTTGATAGACTTCTTCTCCAGATTTTGAGGTTGACTTGGCAGTAAAACTATCGATACTGTCATTTATGTTTTTTAGAACATTTTTTATATCCAATTTGTTAAGTACTCGATTAAGGGGCATTACTTTGACAAAGTTGTTGTCCAAAATCCCGTCAAAACTGCTTCTTTTAATCGGTTCAACCCCGTACATGTCCATAACAATCTCTTTGGCTTCAATTTCATTTTTGAAAATGTCATAGTCGTTAACATTCAGTACTTTAAAGGCGTGTAGTCTCTTAAAATCGTCTTTAATTAACTTTGCCGACACCTTCCCCAATTGGGCCTCGATAATACTTGCTAAACGCTTAGAAGATGTTTGGATGGCTCCAATGTTAATATCGCATCCAATCCATCGTCGGCCCAATTTCTGAGCCACAGCTAATGTTGTTCCGCTTCCGCAGAAACAATCCATCACGATGCCCCCTGGATCTGAAGATGCCTCAATTACCCTCTTCAGTAAAGCCTCTGGTTTTTGGGTCGGATAATCTCCCCTTTCCATGTTTCCAGGTTCTGTTCCGATTGGAAAGATATCCTCCCAGACATCTCTGCACACGGAATTGTGGTACCATTTTTGTTTTTCTTTGTCATAAAGCTCTGGGTATTTTTCACTAAAATTGTACTTTTTTTGTTGATAAGATTTATAAAACTGCGTATTGAATTTAAACTTATTTGATTTAGCATAAAAAAGTATTGTGTCGTGTTTACGAGCAAAGGTGCCCTTCGATATACCACCCGTTCTATACCCCCAAATAATTTCATTCACCAGATTCTCTTCCCCGAAAACTTCGTCAAGTATAATTCTCAGGTAGCTATCTTTCCTGTAATCACAATGAACATATAAACTTCCTGTTTCGGAAAGAAGCTCTTTTATCACAAGAAATCTTTCGTACATAAATTGGAGGTATTCATCGTTTTCCCAAATGTCGGTATATTGCTTTTCCTCCAAAATACTTTGTTGTGTACCTTCTGTTTTTTCGCCTTTAATTTTTACCTTCTTAATATAATCAGCCTTACTATCGAAAGGAGGGTCAATATAAATCAGGTCAATTTTTCCTCGGTATTCTTTTAGGAGATGAGAGAGAACTTGAAGATTATCGCCCCAGAATAGCTTGTTAAATTCTTTTGAGGATTTATCGCCATAGACCTCTTTTTCTTGAGCGGGAAAGTATTCGATTTTATCTAAAGGTTTTTTCCCAACCCAAGTAAGCATTGGTCGACCTTTTGCTTTGGAAACTGTTTGTGCTTTATCTTGTTTATTCATATTTTTATATTTACAGATGCGAGTTTTATTTGGTTAGCCCTGCATTAATTTTTGGACATCTTCCAAGCGATAACGCCTGTCCCCTACTTTTTTTCTGCTTCCAATTCTTATTGCTTTTAGTTTACCTTCGTTATCCCAACGCCTCAAAGTGGCAGGATGGACACTAAGCATTTCTGCCGCTTTTTTTATTCCTATTAGTCTTGGCAAGCTATTGTCTTGATTGTTCATTTTTTCAGTTACTGTGTTTAATTATGCTAAATTATACATAAGATAAATAATATCTACAACGAATGAATAAAAATAAATATGGTTTTGAGCCCGCAAAAATAAAGATAAAAGATTTTAAGAAATATACTGATATTGCTTTCATAATTGATAGTCCGATATTTATCAAAGAAGCTAAAAAAATAAGAAAGAAGTACGGAATCAGCAAACCCTTTGGGCTCAATAATTACCAACATTGGTTAATTACAAATTTGGGGAAAAAGACGATTCGAGTGTTTTATAAAAAAATAAAAGACTTGAGAATGTCCATGGGCTTGGAAACTAATTATCAAGATGTATTTGAAAAAGCGGTATTAGGTTGTGAAATAACAGATGTGGATTATGTAGCAACTCAACTAATTAATTTCTCTAAATTGCCGTCTTTTGTTACATACAAACCTTATTTTATTTGGGCTATCTTAATTACTTCTCAAACAAAAAAGAAAGATGTTCTTGAAGCTTTCGGTAAATACAAAGAGGCAATGAGAAAGGTACAAGCGTCTCCAGACACTCATTATAGGGCAGATGAATACAATAAAATTAGGAAAGAGGTTGATAGGGATAGAAAATGGTATTGGAAAGTAAGAAAAGGGATGACTTATCGGCAAATTGCCAGACAAGATGGAATAAGTGGGGATGATTTTAACCGCTCAGTAAAAGATTTAATCGTAAAAGCAGTCAAGGCCTACAGAAAAAACCTTTTTTAAGAAATTTTAGGGTGGAATTTTACCAAACCCTATCCCTCCATTTTTTCGGTGTCTCTTAACGGCTAACCTACTCTTAAGACGAATATGTCTTAAGAACATGAAGGCCAAAAATAAACATAAACAAAAATTAAAGAGAAATGAGCTTGAAAATGTTGCCAATGCTTGGGTTCGAATTTGTTTGTTCCATATTTATCAAAAATATCAAAATAAAAATACTGACTATGAATACTCAAAATAAAAAACCATTTTTCCATACTGACAATCTACCACTGGCTACATTTTTAAAGACCAAAGGTTGCAATCTTTTGCACATCACCAGAGAAACCCCCAAACATGCCTTTTTTGGCTTCGAGGATGACTCAACAAGGGAAGCTTTAACAAGAAAGTTTTGGAGTGGAAAAGGATTAGTTGAGCCGAGAAGTTTTTGTATTGCTCAACGTGAGCTTAAAACTTTTTTATATGACCAAAGTTTTCCCGTCGATAACTAAATAATTGTCAAAAATAAAAATATAAATGAAAAAAGTTTCTAAAATTTCGGAAGTAATTAATAATAAAAAATTCTTTAAAAGGGATAACGTTAGCAACGTAAACGTTGTTAACGAAAATAATTACTTAAGTAACGTTAATAACGAAGTAGAAAATGCCTTAAACAATCTCATGAATTTACTAGACGAACAAAAAAATAAACCAAAAGTTGTTGCCGAAGAAATTATGAAGAAATTGGGTGACGATGAAAGTAATTTAAATTTTCATATAAAAATGGCGAAAAACTATAAAGCAGAAGTATTATTTGAATGTTTGAGCTTAGCCTTAAATGCCAAGAGAATGAGGATGATTAGGACTTCACTACCTAAATATTACGTAGGTATTTTAAAAAGAAAGGGATTTTTATTTAAAAACAGAAATTATGACTAAATTAAAAATGAGCTGGTCTGAGATTGAAACAGATTTTGAGTATTGTTGTAATGTCAGAAAAGTGTCAGAATTTTACAACAAAACATATTCTTTTGCTTAATTAAAAGTAATTTTATATAATTAAGTATAATTAGTTAATTAAGGGAGGACAAAATGAAAAATTGTTACATTTATATTCGTGTTTCGACCGATGAGCAGGCTACTGAGGGTTACTCTTTAGATAACCAAAAAAGAGCTTGCAAGGAATACGCAGTAAACAGGGGATATCATCCCAAGGAAGTTTTTATTGATGATGGCAAGTCTGGAAGAACGGCCAATCGTCCTGAATTTCAGGAAATGCTTAAAAGACTGAAAAACAAAGAGGTTGAATGCTTAGTTATATACAAAATTGACCGCTTCGCCAGAAATGTAACTGACTTTTCAAGGATAAGGAAAGAGTTCGTGGAATCTAACATTGAGTTTCACTCGGTTATGGAGGGTGATTTGTCTAATGGCTCTAGCTTGATAGCTAATATCTTTGCTTCGGTTGCCGAATGGGAGTCAGAAGTCAACGGTAAGCGAACTAAAGACGCTTTAGAACAAAAGTTTCGCGGTGGTTGGCAACCTACCCCGCCACCGTTGGGATACCAAAGTGTTGGTGGTGAAAAAGAAAGAAAAACTTGCGAACCAGACCCATATGTAGCCCCTGTTATCAAAGAGCTTTTCGAACTTTACGCTACAGGTAGTTATTCCATTTCGGATTTACAAACACAGTTAAGCGATAAAGATATTGTATCCAAAAACGGTAATCCGCCAGGACATTCAGTTGTTCATAACATTTTAAACAACCCCTTTTATTATGGGCGTATTCGATGGAAAGGGAGGTCGAAAAATGGGAAGCAAGAACCAATTATCGACAAGGACTTGTTTGATACTTGTCAGTATGTTTTAGCTAAACACAGAAGCTTTTTAATTAGAAAGCGTAAATATAACTTTTTGTTAAGAGGGTTTATATATTGCGAAGAGTGTGGACAAAGATATACGGCTGATTGGCATAATTTACCTAAATCCTCGAGATTAGACAAAATTGCTTATTATCATTGTCCTAAACAAAACAGAAATGGTTGTCCTGCTCCTTATGTCGAGCTCAAAAATCTTGAACTTCAAGTTGAAAAAACTTTTAAAAAAATGCAATTTAGTCAAGAATTTGTTGCTACTGTAGTTAAAAAAACTAAGGAAATTTTAGAAGAAAACCGACTTTACTTTAAGTCGGAAAAAATTAAGCTAATAAACAAAAAAACATCACTAGAGACAAAAAGAAACAAGCTTGAAGATTCATTGTTAGATGAAACAATTGAATCGGACGTTTTTAAAAGATTGTATGTTAGGATTCAAAACAAAATTCATAAAATAAATGAAAGAATCCAAGGCCTTGAACACAAGAGTAATATTGATATTAATTTAATTGAGGAAGTTTTATCTTTTACCAAAGATATCTACAAAACTTACAAACAGGCACCGAAGTTTCTGAAACGTCACTATTTACGGTTCTTTTATGAGAAGATTTTTGTGGAAAATAAGAAGATTAGTAGAATTCAGCCAACCCCTATTTTCGCTATTTTACGGGAAAATAAAGGGGTTATATTAGCGGACAATCAGCTCCAGGACCGTAAGCTTAATATAACTAGTTATTTAGCCCAAACCTTCCAAATATTCGAAAACTTCAAGTTAATGGCAGAACTAAGACAAGAGCTAGACAAGCTAAAAAATCCGATGACTCTGTTACCTACTACATCAATGACTAATCAATTAGGGAACTATTGATTTGAACCTAACGGGCAAGCGATACAGAGCTTGTATAAGGCGATTTAACAAACGATTGAAGCTAATTGGATAAGTGTAATACCTGTAATTGAAAATTATTTTTCTCTATTATTAATCAATCCACTCTGGTCTTATTGACCAATCTTGGCGAGGTAAAACATCTAAACTGCTAACAGCTAAGGTACTTCTCGGGTCATCCATACCAATTGAAAAGGTGTGTTCTCTAGTCCATCCTGGAGGATTTTTCCCTGAGTCGACTTTGAGAATCACTCTAGTTAAGAATGATTTAGAAATGTCTTGCATTGTAGCCAACTTTTTCCAAACCATCATATATTTATCGTCATGCCAGTTAGAATATTCTCCATGAGCCAGTTCGCCCCTAAGGCTCCATATGCTTTCTTTACCCTGAAAATATTCCTTAATAAATGGATGCTGGTCACCAAATACCCCTTCTAATGCTTTTTTTAAATGAAACTTAAGAGAAACAACACCTTCAAAGTAAATTTCTTTAACCATTTTTTCCAAATCTGTAGAATAATATTTGTCATAATATTCTTTAAA
>Ga0180015_1000120_pt1 | contig 22414 bp, 22 predicted proteins | sample KR13_S2_MetaG_FD_116508 | JGI IMG/M metagenome (GOLD analysis project Ga0180015, IMG submission 116508) | Groundwater microbial communities from the Olkiluoto Island deep subsurface site, Finland - KR13_S2_MetaG | ecosystem: Environmental > Aquatic > Deep subsurface > Groundwater | place...
CAACCTTGGCAACCTCGAATTCGTTTTGGCAAAATATAAAACAGTAATTTTTGTAAATTCTTGTTCGTGGCATGGATGCCCCAAGCATTATAGAGCCCCTTCCACAAAAATAATTTTTTGGAAAAAGAAACTGGAACAAAATAAAAAACGAGATAAAGAAGTTAACTTGCATTATAAAAAGACAAATTGGCAAATTATTAGGATTTGGGAACACGAAATAAAACGATCTTTAAAAACTGTTGTTTTAAAAATTATAAAAAAACTAAACGACCAATAACTTATTATAAGACATTCAAAATTTTTGCGTTTTTAAGTTCAAGCCAATATTTCTGAAAGGCAGTAGGCGGAGTCCTTCAGAAATTTCAGGATAAACTATGGGGGCGGTGGATGCGGTCACCGCCCCCAAGCGACTTCGTCCTTCCGAAGCCTTGGCGAAGGAGGAAGCTTAATAATTCATAAAAAATAGCCTGTCCGCCCGAGGTGGATTCGAACTTTTTCCAAATCGCTCACCAGCAGAGAAAAATCGTTTTCGGTTTTCGGAGCGCAGGCCGCCCGCCCATTCGCGGCCAGCGTAGCATAGGCAAAATTCAAATTCAAAAAAAGTCGTTTATTAATCAGCTACAATAAAGAAAAACGCAAAAATTTTGAAAATCAATTCTAATGCTCAAATATATTGTTTATTGTAGAAAATCAACAGACGAAAAGAACAAGCAGCTTTTGTCAATTGAAAGTCAGATTGCCGAGTTAAAAGAATTTGCCATTCGGGAAAGATTAACTATTGTTGATATTGTCACTGAATCTAAAACAGCCAAACAACCGGGTAGAGAAAAGTTTGATCAAGTACTGGAAAAGATAGAGCAGGGAACAGCCAATGGAATACTGTCATGGCATCCCGATCGTTTGGCTAGAAATTCCATAGATGGTGGTCGAATTGTCTATCTTTTAGATAGAAAATTATTACTTGATCTCAAGTTTCCTGCCTTCTGGTTTCAAAATACCCCTCAAGGCAAATTCATGCTCAACATCGCTTTTAGCCAGAGCAAGTATTACATCGACAATCTAAGTCAAAATGTAAAAAGAGGCATGAGACAAAAGATCAGAAGGGGAGAGTGGCCGGGAAAAGCGCCTTATGGTTATCTCAACAATCGACAAAACAAAACAATAGAAATTGACTTAACCAAATCAAAAATTATTTCTAAAGCATTTCATTTGTTTTCAACAGATAAATATTCTTTTACTCAACTTTCTCTTTTTATGGCAGAGCAGGGGATTACAAAAGGAAACGGACAACCTGTATCCATTAATCAAATCAGAAGAATATTAAGCAATAAATTTTACATTGGTATTCTCACTTACAAAGGTGAATTACACAAAGGTAATCATCAATGCTTTATCAATAAAAAACTTTTTGACCGGGTGCAAAAGGTACTGGAAAGAAAAAGCAGAGCAAGGACACAGGGGCTTCATTTTGCTTTTTTTACTGGTTTGGCTACTTGTGGTGAGTGCGGGGCTGGTATTACAGCCGAACAACATATCAAGTATTACAAGGGAACTAATCGTGTCGCAAAATATGTTTACTATCGCTGTACCAAAAGGAAAGGAGTTTGCTCCCAAAAGTATCTTTCTCAAACTAATCTGGTATCCCAACTCCGCCAAACCATTAAGTCCTGTTCCCTTCATCCAAACTGGAAACCATACATCAACACTTGGATTAAAGAAAAGATGGATGAAGAAAAAAGCAAAGTAAAAGCAAAATTAAAAACAGCAACCAACCGGTTATCTGCAATTGATCAAAAACTTTCTAAACTGCTTGATCTTTTTCTTGAAGACAATTTAGACAAAAGCATTTATCAAACTAAACAAAACAATCTATTTGAGCAAAAACAAAAACTGGAAGAGAAAATCAAACAAATTCAACACAAGGGTTCGAGTTGGCTCGAACCTCTAAAAGAATTTTTAAGATGCACTATTCTAGCGCATAAAATCGCGCATAAAAAATCTGCATTAAATGAACTTCGTCCTATCTTAAAAAATATTGGCTCGAACTTCACTTTATTGGATAAACGACTTTTTTTGAATTTGAATTTTGCCTATGCTACGCTGGCCACGAACGGGCGCGCGGCCTGCGCTCCGAAAACCGAAAACGATTTTTCTCTGCTGGTGACCCCACGGGGAATCGAACCCCGGTTGCCAGGATGAAAGCCTGGCGTCCTAACCACTAGACGATGGGGCCTAAAATTATTATTTTAAGCAACACATAAACTATACTTGAAAACAACATCTAGGATGCCACCCTTTGGGTGATCACCCCGTGGGTGAAAAGCCTGGCGTCCTAACCACCAAAATGCCACCCACAAGGTGGTCACCCGAGGGTGAGGGCCAGCAATCCAGCAATTCTATCAAATTTCGGCTAAAATAAAAATTAATGATCTATATTTTTCACGGAGAGAATCAACAACAAAGCCGTCAGGAACTTAACAAAGCAATAGAAAAACTTAACAGTACCAACTTTCTTAGATTAGACAAAAAAGAAATCGAACTGGAAAAAATCAACAATTTTCTCAACACCACCTCTTTTTTTGAAAACCCAAAAATACTTGTTCTTAGCAACTTTTTTTCTATTCACAAAAGCACTCTGGATAAAATCAGTCATATTCTAAAAAACTGCCAAGAACATATTTTTATATGGCAAAACAAAAAACTAACTCCAACCCAACTCAAAAACTTTCCACATTCGCAAGTTAATTATTTTACAGCCAGCAAAACTCTTTTTGCTTGTGTTTACTCAATCAAAGCAAATAACCTAAAACAATTCATTAGTCTTTATCGCCAAACAATCAAAAACGAACCATTTGAACTCTTGCTTTATTTCATTAAAAACAATTTAAGAAAACAGCTACAAACTTATTCCAGCCTAGACCAAAACAAACTCAAAAAAGCATATCTATACCTTATAGAACTCGATTACAAAAACAAAACAGGCAGACTTTCGATCTCAGAAGAAATTGCCCTGGAAAGAGTCATCATTAATCTGCTACAGTAAATTAATGACTCCAATATTTTCAAAAGTAATCAAACCATATGGATTTGAAATCATCCTCACACCTAAAGACTCACCATATACATCAAAAATAGCTTTCACTCAAAAAGGGCATCGGTGGTCACTTCAATATCACGACCAAAAAACAGAAACACTCACTCTACTAAGTGGACAAGCTAATCTCATAGTTGGAAAAAACAAAGATAATCTAAAAAAAATTCCTATGAAGCCAAATCAAGGTTACACCATAACCCCAAATCTCATTCACAGACTTGAAACTTTGTCTAATTCGGTCACGATAGAAAGTTCCACTTCAGAAATAGGCAACACCGTCAGGCTGGAAGACGATTACGGTCGTCCTACCGAAACTCAACAAATTAGAAATTTACCCAACAGGGGATGGACACAAAATGAAAACTAAAACTGCTCCCAACATATTATGGTTTAAAGACATTGATCATAATGATTTGGATTATGTTGGTGGTAAAGGCGCTAATTTAGGCGAAATGTATAAAATCAAAATCCCGGTTCCCAATGGTTTTGTTGTCACCGCTCAGGCCTATTTTAAATTCATTAAAGAAAACAATCTAATGGATCAGATCAAAAAAATCCTCAAAAGCGCTAATACAGGCAACCCAGACGAACTCCTCTCAGCTTCTAAAAAAATAAGAAAAATAATAAAAAACAGCTCCATGCCGGATGATATTGCTATAGATATTATGAAAGCTTACAAAAAACTTTCTAAACACGGCGGACTTACTAATGTACCGGTAGCAGTCAGATCCTCTGCCACCGCCGAAGATCTTCCCGACGCTTCTTTTGCCGGCCAACAAGACACTTTTCTAAATGTTGTTGGCGAAGCTAATGTCGTAAAAAGAGTCCAAGCCTGCTGGTCATCGTTATTTACCCCTAGGGCTATTTTTTATAGAGAAAATAAACACTTTAATCATTTCAAGGTTGGTATTGCCGTCCCCGTTCAAAAAATGGTTCAAGCTGATATTTCGGGTGTTATGTTCACTGTTAATCCGGTTAGCAACGAAAAAACTCAAATCATAGTCGAATCGGTTTGGGGACTGGGGGAGTACATAGTCCAGGGAAAAGTCACCCCGGAACAATACATAATAAACAAACATAGCTGGACAATAGAATCATTTATAAAATCCATTCAAAAAATCCAACTGATCAAATCTAAAAACGAAACTAAAGAAGTCAAAGTTCCAAAATACAAACAAAACCACATCAAAATAAACGATAAAACTGCCATCAAAATCGCCAAAATCGGCCAAAAGTTACACAACCATTATGCCAAAGCCCAAGACATAGAATTTGCCATAGAAAAAGGAAAAATATACATTGTTCAAACCAGACCAATTACTACACTCAACCAAAAAATAGACAAAACTCAAATCACCATTCCGGAGGATATTTTGGGCGATGCCGCCAGCCCCGGAATTACATCAGGCAAAGTCGTTATATTAAAAACTGCCAAAAATATTTCCAAGATCAAAAAAGGAGATATTCTCGTTTCTCCCATGACTTCTCCAGACTTTGTCCCAGCCATGAAAAAAGCCAACGGCATTATTACTGATAAAGGCGGACAAACATCACACGCCGCTATTGTCTCTCGAGAACTGGGCACACCCTGTGTTGTTGGCGCCAAAATCGCTACCAAAAAACTCAAAAATGGCGATATTGTCACCCTGGACGGATCAACCGGAAAAATCTGGTTTGGCAACCTGGTCCCATCAATCACCGACATCCCAAAAGACCAATTTACCAACATCAAAACCGCTACTAAAATTTATGTAAACTTAGGAGAACCGGATCTGGCCAAAGATATATCCCTACGACATGTTGACGGCGTCGGACTACTTCGAGCCGAATTCATGATTGCTAACATCGGCATCCACCCCAAACATATTATCGCAACAAAAAAACAATCCATCTACATCAATAAACTGGCTAAAGATATTGGTACTTTTTGTAAACACTTTTCTCCCAGACCGGTAATTTACCGAGCCACTGATTTTAAAACTAATGAATACCGCCATCTTAAATGGGGTAAATCATATGAACCGGAAGAATCCAATCCCATGCTTGGCTATAGAGGAGCCGGTCGCTACATCACCTCACCGGATGTTTTTGAAATGGAATTAACTGCTATAAAAAAAGTCAGAAACAAGCTAGGTTTCAAAAATCTATGGCTAATGATTCCCTTTGTCCGTACTGTCCAAGAACTGGTTGAGGTCAAAAAAATAATTGCAACTAACGGGCTTCTTAGATCACCCAGTTTTAAACTGCTTATGATGGTAGAAATACCAAGCAATGTTATTTTATTAAATAAATTTATTGATGTCGGTATAGACGGAATTTCCATAGGCAGTAATGACCTAACTATGTTGACTCTGGGATTAGACAGAGATAATTCAGAAGTGGCCAAAGATTTTAACGAACTTGATCCAGCCGTTATTTGGATGCTTAAAAGAGCCATCACAACTGCCAAAAAAAGAGGAATTACCAGCTCAATTTGCGGACAAGCTCCGAGTAATTATCCAAGCCTAGTCGAAAAATTAGTCAAATGGGGAGTAACCAGCATTTCGGTTTCACCAGATGCCATCCAATCCACTCGCCAAACCGTCCACTGGGCCGAAAATAGAAAACTAAAGTAAACCCTACTCAACCACAACCACCAATTCCCCTTTTACTTTTTTACCCTTAAATCTCCCCAAAACTTCTTTTACACCACCACTTACCACTTCTTCAAACTTCTTGGTCATCTCTCTACAAACAGAAACTTTGGTATTATCTCCAAAAATCTCTTTAACTTCCTCCAGCAACTTCATCAATCTAAACGGGGACTCGTATATCACTTTAGTAATTTTTAAATCCTTATACTTCTCTAAAATCTTTTTTCTCTTACCTATTTTTTTTGATAAAAAACCCAAAAAACAAAATGGAGTAGGGGATAAACCAGAAAGAACCAAAGCATTAATAACGGCACTAACTCCAGGCAAACAAGTATAAAAAATTTTTTCTTTTTTACATCTTTCAATCAATTTCCACCCCGGATCAGAAATAATCGGGCTTCCGGCATCACTAACCAAACCCACCTCCAACCCTTCTTTTAAAAACTTAATAATTTGCGGTATTTTTTCTTCCTCCACTTCGTCGTAAAACGAAAACAACCTTGGCTTATTTTTTACCCCCAACAAAGACAATAACTTTCCGGTATTTCTAGTATCCTCACACAATAACACATCTAATTTTTCAAACAACTCCAAAGCTCTCAAACTAATATCTTTCAAATTCCCAATCGGTACCGCAATCAAATACAACATCTAACTAAATTTTCTAATAACTGACACTAACTTCCCTTTTATCTCTACATCAACCGCATAAATAGGGGACATGGTCGAATTGGCGGGCTGAAGTCTAATCCGGTTAGCCTCCCTATAAAACCTTTTTAAAGTGGCAAAGCCATTGTTTAACACCGCCACCACAATGTCTCCGTTATTAGCCTCTTGCTGTTTCTTAAGCACCAAATAATCGCCATTCAAGATTCCATCATCTATCATAGAATCTCCCTTGGCCTGCAAAACATAAGAATCATCCGACGAACCAACCGAAGCACTTGCTACACTCAAAGTAGCATTCGGATCAGTATAGGGCTCGATTGGTTCTCCACAGGCAATAAAACCCAAAATAGGCAATTCTGCAAAAGCATTTTTTATCAACCTGGTCTCATCCAAAATCTCTATTCCTCTAACCGCACCACTGTACCTCCTTATAAAGCCTTTCTTTTCTAAAGCGCTTAAATGTTCGTGTACGGTGGCTAGGGAAGATAAGCCAAAATGACTGGCTATTTCCACTAAAGTGGGAGCACAACCAAAATCATTTATTGCACCAACCAAAAAATCTAACACCTCTTTTTGCCTTTTATATAAAGTATTCGTCTTTGTCATTAAATAAACTATACACGAACAATACCCGAAGTCAACTATATGCTTTAATATTAAAATATCTATGAAAAAACTTATCCTTATCTTTCTTCTCTTTCTCCTAAATCCAATTTTAGTTTTATCTACTGATAATGAATTTAACACCACCCAAAAAGTTTCCTACTCCATCGACGAACATGGCAACGCCAAGGTAATACACCAAATCAGTATCACTAACAATTTCTCCAACATCTATCCCAAGGAATATCTACTGGAAATCTTTGGCCAAAACATAGAAAACATAAAAGGATCAGATCCATACGGTGATATTATTCAAAGTACCGATAAAACAGCAGAAAACACAACTATAAAAATAAAATTTAATAATCCTACTTCAGGAAAAAACAAAAAAACCAACTTCAATATAAACTATTCCATCCCTGGTCTGGCCCAACAAAAAGGACAACTTTGGGAAATTAATCTACCACAACAAAACGAAACAAATAGTCAAATCTCTCTAAAAATACCGGATGATTTTGGCAATCTTGTCTTTTGTTCTGTCAAAAATGAAATAAAACAACAAAAAAATTACAAAGAAATTTTTTTCAACAATAAACAAAAACAAAAAATTACCATGGCGTTTGGAAACACGCAAATTTTCGATTTTGAATTGAAATTTTTTCTTGAAAATAAAGCCCAAGATAACATAAGAACCTCCATACCTATTCCTCCTGATACCAATACACAAAATATAATCATCACTAAAATCGATCCTTCACCGGAAAACATTGTCGCAGACCTGGACGGAAACTGGCTGGCAGAATATCAATTAAACAGCAACACTCAAAAAGAAATCATTGTCACCGGTCAAGCTGAAGTACACCCAATAGATTATTCTTTTGACAATCCGCCTGACTTTCAAAAACTCACCGTAGAACAAAAATTTTGGCCGGTAAATGATCCTAATATCCAAAAGATAAACTCCAATCTTCACTCAGCCAAAGACATTTACCAATATGTTGTTAACACTCTTGATTACGATTACCAACAAATCGATCAAGCCAAAAGAAAAGGCGCTCTAACAGCACTCATCAATCCAGCAAATTCTCTCTGCACTGAATTTACCGATCTTTTCATAACTTTAGCCCGAAACAAAACAATCCCTGCCCAAGAAATAGAGGGCTACGCTTTTACCAACAAACCGGAACTAAAACCGGTCAATATCAATACCGATATTCTTCATGCCTGGCCTCAATTCTGGGACAAAGAAAAAAATGCGTGGATCACAATCGATCCAACCTGGGAAAAAACAACCGAAGGAATAGACTATTTTTCTAACACCGACCTAAACCACATTGTCTTCGTTATCCACGGACACAACAGTCAGTATCCCGCTCCTCCGGGATCATACAAAAATTCAACTCAACAAAAAAGCATTAAAGTCGATTTTGCCAACCATCGCATTCATCCGGAAAATACTGATCCAATCATTTTTTTAAGTAAAAGCAAACAAGCGTCAGCACAGTCCGCCTTTGGCGGAACAAAAGTTATTATTCAAAACAATAATTCTTCGTCTACAAAAAACATCGATTTATCCATCAAAAAACAAAACTGGACTCAAAAAATAGACATCATGCCTCCTTTCTCCCGTCTAGAGTTTAACCTTCCAAAAATTAATCCCATACTTTCTTTATTACCAAAAAATAAAAATCTCGAATTCACCTTAAATATACAAGGTCAAGAAAAACAAACCCAAATAGTTCCATATCCACAACACCACCAAAACACCACGAGCTTCGTAATCATTATTATTGGTCTACTTACCTTAGGCGGTATAATACTAGTTAAACAAAAAAAATGAGAAAAATACTCAAACAAATACTGATTTTAAGCTTTACCTTAATAACATCAAATTATATTTGGAAAAATCTTGATTTCCAAAACAAACTAACTACGATTATTTTAGTAGCATTAATCTTAAGCATTTTTGAATCGATAATAAAACCAATCATAAAAATACTTCTTCTTCCTATAACCATCATTACCCTAGGGACTACAAGAATTCTCATAAACACTCTTGGATTATATTTAGCAGTTTTTCTTATTCATAATTTTGAACTAAAAAACATCAACATAAACTCTTTCGCCTGGCAAGGTTTCACTTTCCCAGACTTAAAATTTGATTCTTTCTGGGCCTATCTAGTCAGTTCGATCACTATCAATTTAATTTACAATTTATTCACAAAAACTCTTTATAAAAAGAAAAAAAACTAATTATGAAAAATATCCTGACAATCATCCAAATAGTATTAAGCATTCTCTTAACTTCTTTGGTTTTTCTCCAAAACAACAGTAATCAAAATTCCCAATCAAACATCATTGCCCCTATTCAAAACCAAAAAAGAGGATGGGAAAAAATGATATTCATATTCACCATTACAACCATAATGTTATTTTTAATTTCATCCATCATTCAAACCACTCTTGTTTAAAAAAATTTACTTCAAAATCAAACTAATAAGTGCTTTTATAAAAAAGAACTTTCTTTTTCTAATCATAGGCATCTTTATCGGGTCCTTGTTCTTTATAGTCTTGCCTTTAGCTAAAAATTTCATTAACTCTCCCAACCTAAAAACAGAAAAAATAGGTATTGCCGGACTTTATACTTATCAAAATCTACCCTCAAATATTACTGATTTAATCAGTTTTGGGTTGACCCAAGAAAGTAATAACAACAAACCCATTAATTCTCCACTTCTTAAAGACTGGACTACCCAAAATGACAACAAAGAATTTATATTTACAATTGATACAGATCATTACTGGCACAATGGCCAAAAATTTAATGTTGAAGATATAGACTATAAAATTTCAGGGGCTAAAATAGAAAAAATTACCAAAGATAAAATTAAAATAAGCTTGGAAAAACCATTTAGCCCGCTTTTGTCTATCCTAAAACAACCTCTCTTTAAAAACCAAAAAAAACTGATAGGTATCGGACCATATAAAGTTGAAGAAATTAACTACAAAGGAGGCTACATAAAAAACATACTTCTTCAGGGAGTAAAAAAAGGACAAAAAAAAATAAAATTTACTTTTTATGATAATGAAGAAAGCCTAATTAGTGCCTTTAAACTTGGTGAAATTAATAAAATTGAAAATATTTCTTCACCAAAAGAACTGGACAAATGGCCAAATACAAAAATCTCTCCACAATCATTAGCAAATCAAAACTACGTTGCCGTTTTTTTTAACACAAAAAAATTAGAAACAAAATCACTTCGCCAAGCTTTATCCTATGCTACACCCAAAAACGATGATAACGAAAACAGGTGTATCAGCCCTATATCACCAAACTCATGGGCTTACAACAACTCTGTCAAAACATACGACTACAATCCAGACAGAGCCAAAGAACTTTTCAAAGACAATCCAATCGAGAAAATCGATATTACATTAAACAATAGAAAATTACTACCTTTAGCCGAAGAAATCAAAAATTCATGGCAATCAGTTCTAAATATCGAAACCAACATCTCCGTTGAAAATCAAATAAACACCGATGAGTTCGATGTTATCCTTGCCTACGGAAGTATCCCTCAAGATCCGGATCAATATTTATTCTGGCATTCAACCCAGCAAAACAATATCAGCAAACTAAACAACCCCAAAATAGACAAACTTCTCGAAGAGGGAAGACAAAGCTTTGATATTCAAGAAAGAAAACAAATATACCTGGACTTCCAAAAATCTTTATTAGAAGAATGCCCAACCGTATTTCTTTATTACCCAACCGTTTATTCCATTTCCAAAACTAATTTATAATTAGCAATCTATGACTCAAAACAAACCAAACACAATCAGCACCATTCTCATCTCTTTATTATTTATTCTTCTTACAATCGCCGGAATTATCTCTTACAAAAGCATTGATTTTGATATCTTAAGAAAACTCGAAGCCCAACCCATAAGTCTGCCCCCCAAACCTTCCCAACCGCCTTCCCAAACACCATAACACCCGAAAAAAATACACTTCAAATTCTGTTGTCCGGCATGGATTCGAACCACGATAACCAGCTTCAAAGGCTAGTGTCCTACCATTAGACGACCGGACAAAAGTGCCGAGGACAGGAGTTGAACCTGCACATCTTTCAATACACGCCCCTCAAGCGTGCGCGTCTACCAATTCCGCCACCTCGGCTTGGTGGGTCTGGCAGGACTCGAACCTGCGACCTTTCGGATGTAAACCGAGCGCTCTACCAACTGAGCCACAGACCCAAAAAACTAATCTATTTTAACCCAAAAACATACATAAATAAACATTCCTCGATATAAATCACGGGAAATCTGAGCGAGAGACGGGACTCGAACCCGCGACCTTCTCCTTGGCAAGGAGACGTTCTACCAACTGAACTACTCTCGCATATTTAATCTAAAATCCTTCTCTTTACTCCACACAAATTAAAAATTCTTTAGTCCGCCTTTGACGGAAAAAATTTTCAGCGTGCCGAAGGTTGGACTCGAACCAACATCCCAGGTTTTTCAGACCAGTGCCGTGACCATCTTGGCTACTTCGGCTTAACATATATTATACAAAATCCACACAAAAAATTCTCTCTAAAATTATTTTACTATTTTTCCATCGCATCCTCATCATTTACCAACCTCCTCAAAGCTACCATTCTTTGGCCTGGTCCATAAACCCCCGCTCTTTCTGCAAGCACCAAGGCTTCAATGGGCATATCCTTAATCGAAGGCAATACAACATCTACACCAACTTTTCTTGCTTCCACTACCCATTGAATCTTTCTTTCCAAGCCTTCCCGTGTTAATGAATTTGGACCTACAGTCAATTCTTGAACTGAAACTATCATTTAATCCTAATTATACAATGTTTAAAAACAAAAGTACAAATTAAAAATTCTTTAGTCCGCCTCTGGCGGAAAAATTTTTCACTGTGCCAAGGGTGGGAGTCGAACCCACACGCCCAAAGGACACGCCGTTCTGAGCGACGCCTGTCTACCAATTCCAGCACCCTGGCTCAAAAATCAGAGCGGGATATGGGAGTCGAACCCATCTTTTCACCTTGGAAGGGTGATGTTGAACCGCTCAACTAATCCCGCTTAAAACAATTCTTAACTAAATTTTTATAATTTCTAATTTATCCTAAGTTTCAATTTTAATGTTTGGACTTATTTTGAATTTTGAATTTAGATATTTGAATTTATTTAGAATTTAGATATTAGAATTTAGGATTTGAAAATTTAGATTTATGATTTTCCGCCTTCAGCGGATCAGTCGGGGATACAGGATTCGAACCTGCAGCCTCACGGTCCCAAACCGTGCGCGCTAGCCAATTGCGCCAATCCCCGATGTGCCGAAGGTGGGAGTCGAACCCACACGTCCCAAGGGACACAAGATTTTAAGTCTTGCGCGTATACCAATTCCGCCACCCCGGCAAAACATCTTTATTTTACAACAATTTCTCCCATTATTTCACGACCTATACCAGATTTTAAATACTTTTCAAGTTTTCCAGCTTCTAACCTATTTGCACATATCTGAACAAATACTAATTCTAATGGTAAATATCTTTTCGTTGTCAGTGATTTACCATTATAATGTTGCCTCAATCGTTTGTCTAAATCACCAGTCAAACCCTTATAATATTTCTTTACTTTTTGACTTTTAAGTACATATACATAAAACATAAATTAAAATTTTACATACCAATGAAGTTTATCCGCCTGTGGCGGACCACCCCGGCTAATCTCAAGTCTACATATTATAATATACAAATGCCACCCAAACCCACCAGAAAAAAATACTTCAAAACTATTAAAAGCAAAAAAATTCTTCTTCCCGTATTTTTTCCGGATGCCACTCGTGCTGTTCTAAAAACTCTGGATTCAAAAGATATTGAATCTACTCACACACCGGGAATACTGGTCAATACTTACCACCTTCACAATAATCCCGGTATCCAAACAATAAAACTACACAAAGGCATAAGTAATTTCATGTCGTGGTCTCACGGAATAATCTCTGATTCGGGTGGTTTTCAAATCATGTCTTTGGCCAAAAAATTTGGCGGAGAAAATTCAGTTACAGACAAAGGGGTAAAATTCAAACAAACAAAAAATACTGACACGCTCTTTACTCCACAAAAATCCATCCAAATCCAAATGTCCCTAAAAACCGATATGGTGGTAGTACTAGACGATTTCACCACACCTACAGCCAATTATCAAAAAGCCAAAGAAACAGTTGATCGCACCATTCTTTGGGCTAAAATTTGCAAAAAAGAATTCGAAAAAATCTGTAAACAGCAAAAATTAAACAAAAAAAATCGTCCATACCTGCTCGGAGTAGTCCAGGGAGGGGAATATTTAGACTTGAGAAAAGAATGCACTCAAAAACTAGTTAAAATTGGTTTTGATGGTCTTGGATATGGCGGTTGGCCTCTAGATAAAGACGGGCAATTTAATTACGATATAGCAAAAATTATTGCCAAATACAGCCCAAAAAACTACTTGCTTTACGGTCTTGGTATAGGCAAACCGGATGAAATTGTTAATTGTGTTGATCTTGGTTGGCAAATCTTTGATTGCGTATTGCCAACTCGGGACGCCAGACACAAAAGGCTTTATGTTTATAACGCCGATTCAATTAACAAAATAAATATCAGGCAAGAAAAATTTTATTCTTATTTTGTTCCTAATAAAGAAAAGTACTACAGAGATACCAAGCCAGTCAGTACTGCATGCGATTGTTTGTTATGCACAAAATATACTCGTTCTTATCTTGCCCATCTTTTTAAAATAAAAGATATGACAGCCGGAAGATTAGCTACTATACACAACTTACGTTTTTATTCAATCCTTATGGAAAAATTACAAAATGAATCAAGGTAACTTTTTTAGGTTAATAAATTCCATCAAGACTAACCCAACTTTTTTAGCTTTCAACTTTGGCTGTCGTGTCAACGCCGCCGAAACAAATCAACTTTCACAAATCCTTATCAATCACGGCTTCAAACACTTCTTGCATCCTACATCCGATTTCCCGTCTCTCGTTATTATCAATACTTGCGCCATCACTCAAAAAGGGGAAAAAGAATCACTGCAAAAAATAAGATCGCTAAAAAAACAATTCCCCAAAAGCCAAATAATAGCAACCGGCTGTGTCAATATAAAAAAACGTAAGGGCGAGGCGTGCCTCGTCCCCCATATTATCAACAACAAAACAAAAGAAAAAATATTAAAAAATCTTACTTGTCCCTATACCACCAAAATTCAAACTACCTTAACAAAACACAAAAAATATCTATTAAAGATCCAATCCGGCTGTATTTCTTTTTGTTCTTATTGTATTGTCCCTTATCGTCGATCATATTTATGGCATCTGCCAATTAAACAAGCTGTCAGGCAAACTAATCAAGCTATAAAAAACGGTTTTACCCAAATTATTATTACCGGAGTTAATCTAAATTTTTACAAACCGGGCCTTTCCAACCTAGTTGAAACTTTACTCAAAAGAACTTCCGTTCCTCTCATAAGTTTTGGTTCAATTCCAATTAATTGTATTGACGACAAATTTATAAATTTAATTAAAAACAACAAACTAAGAATTAAAAATTTTCTCCACATCCCCATCCAATCCGGCTCCGACAAAATCCTAAAACTCATGAACCGCCCCTACACCCGCAACGATATTATAAAAAAAATTAAAAATTTAAAATTAAAAATTAAAAATTTAAAACTCGGCACTGACATCATCGTCGGATTCCCCGGCGAAACCCAAAAAGATTTTCAACAAACCCACGATCTATGCCAACAAATCGGTTTTAAAAAAATTCACACCTTTAGATTTTCTCCCCGCCCCAATACTCTTGCCAAAAAATATTACCAAAAATACCCCAAACTCTCTTCCCAAACTCTAAAAAACAGAAGCCTCCTCATCCGCTCTTTAATGGAGAAATAGAAATTTTATCTTCCAAACCACACTTCCATTTCATCAAAAACCTCCATTCTTAAAGAAACACCTTGTCCGGCGAATTTTGCCTTTTTTCCCCAAATATAAGCCCTTTTAATATCACCCCTCATCTCACCCGAAATTTTATTTAACACATCATCCAATCTTCTATCCTTTTTTATAATCAATGGATCACTTTTATCAGCGCTTTTATTTCTCTCTTTTTTCAAAAAAATTCTCACCAAACCAAGTTTTTCCCAAATTTTTTCTTTAAACTCATCCAACCCCAACCCCTTCTCCGCTGATACACAAACCACATCTTTGAATTTTGAATTTTGCTTGTCCTCCATAGCTTTAGCGAAGGAGGAAATTTTAAATTTCAGGTTTAGATTTTTAAGATCATCTATCTTATTAACAACCTTGACCATTGGCAAATATTTTCGAGATTTTGTCAAAGCATCAATTAATTTTTCAACATCCTCGATCTTTTCATCAAAACTCACCACTGCGTTTGAATATCCCATTTCTTTAACTACGCTAATAATTACTTCCTTCCCCAACCCATTACAAGAATCAACCACTTGGATTGCCCCCCTCGGCATTTTCCTTATTACTATTTTTGGTTTTTCTTCATTTAATCTAATTCCCGCCTTGCTAATTTCATTCTCCATTTTATCTATCCATTCCGGTCTTTTTACATCCGTCATTAAAACAACCAAATCACTGGCTCTAATAACAGAAAGTACTCTCTTTCCGAAACCCTTATTCTCAAAAGCCCCCTTTAGTAAACCAGGCAAATCTAAAATCTGTACTCTTACCCCTTTGTATTTCATCATTCCAGGCACAACTCCAAGAGTAGTGAAATCATAATTACCAACCTTCGATTCAGCATTGGTCAACTGATTCAACAAGGTGGATTTGCCCACACTAGGCGGCCCTACTAACACTATGGTGGCATCTCCGGAATGTTTTATCGCATATCCACCACCACCCCCACCACCACCCGAAAAAACCCCACTCAATTCTTCCTTTAACTTAGATAATTTAGCTTTCAATTTGCCATGATGATGCTCCGATGCTTTGTCGTATGGTGTGTCACGAATTTCCTTTTCAACTCGCTTTATCCGCATTTTTATAATTTCTTCTTTTTTCATCTGTTATATTTTACTAGTGAAAAAGCCAAAAATCTTCCTTTTATTATTATTTAGTATCATTTATTTGTTATTAAACAACCAACCTGTTTTTTCCCAAGAGAGAAACATTTTCGGTCTTCATTTAACACAAGACTCAGATATCCATAAAACCAAAGATATTATAAATTCATCAAACGCAGACTGGGGTTGGACCACTATTGTAATTCCTCTTAACAATCTCAATCACAATGCTTGGCAAAATTTCTTTAATAATTGCCGAAAGTATCATATTATTCCAATTATTAGACTGGCAACTACCCAACAAAATGCTATTTGGCAAAGCCCCGTTTATCAAGATATAGACAAACTAGCCAACTTTCTCAATTCGCTTAACTGGCCCACCAAAACTCAACACATTATCCTTTTTAATGAGCCAAATCAATCAAAAGAATGGGGTGGAAAAATCAACCCAAGACACTACACCGATATCGCTGTTTATGCCTCCCAAAAACTCAAAAAACTTAATCCAAATTTTTACATCTTAAGTGCGGGACTAGACCTAGCTGCCCCTGATAAAAACCCACAGTTTATGTCTGCAGACACATTTTATCGTCAAATAATTGAATATAAATCTGATTATTTCAATAACATTGATGCTATTTCCTCTCACTCATACCCTAATCCAGGTTTTATCGGCAAACCAACCGATATTGGTAAATTTAGTATTCTCGGCTATCAATGGGAATTAGACTTCTTAAAATCTCTCGGAATTAATAAAAACTTTCCAATCTTTATCACCGAAACGGGTTGGCCACACAGAGAAGGGGAATCAAACAACAATCAATTTTATACCCTAAACACAGCCACAGATTTTTTAAAATCCGCCATACTACTCTGGCAACAGGATATCCGCATCCAAGCAGTCACTCCATTTATATTTAATTATCCCTATTCGCCTTTCGACCATTTTTCTTGGGTAGACAAACAAGAAAACCTGTATCCTCAATACCAAAAAATAATAGATATACCAAAACAACAAAACAACCCACAACAAATCACTGAATCTGAATTGGTTAAAAAAAAGCTACCTTTTATCATTTTTCCTCAAAAAAAATACCAGGGAAAAATTAAACTAAAAAATACCGGTCAATCAATTTGGGGAGAAAATGAAACATCGTTTTGTCTTTCTCCTCAAAGTACAGCAAATGTAGAATTGGGCCCTATTTGTACTAACCATGAAATAATCGAACCAGGTCAAACTCACGAATTCAAATTTACATTTCAAATAATTCCATCAGAAATCCCTCAGTCAAACACTTTCATCAGCTGGAAAAACATTGATCCAATTCAACTCACTCCCATCACAAAAAACTCACTTATCTTCCGCCCCAAAACCAATATAAAACAAAAAATCCTAAACTTCTTAAAAAAACTCAGAAACTTGAATTTGTGATTTAAGATTTTAAAATTTGTGAAACAATTTTTTTTAAGTGGACCGTAGAGGTAGCCTGTCCGCCTACCGGCGGAAACCTCTGACCGATCGCTTAAGAGTCCGCCAGCTGGCGGATCTACCAACTGATTCGCCAGTTGGCGAACGTAGAGGTAGCCTGTCCGCCTACCGGCGGAAACCTCTGACCGATCGCTTAAGAGTCCGCCAGCTGGCGGATCTACCAACTGAGTGGTGGGCCGTAGAGGATTCGAACCTCTGACCGATCGCTTAAGAGGCGATTGCTCTACCAGCTGAGCTAACGGCCCATGATTGTTCTTTTTATATATTGTCTGCCTTGGTAAGATTTTAATTGTTTCTCACTTTTTATAGCTTTTTTTCTAGTATCATATTCTTCTTTGTATACTAATTGCCATTCTCCTTTATTTTTCGAAGTATAGCTTGTTACTTTGTTTTTTAAATGCCCGTTGTGTCTTTTAAGTCTATTTTTTAAATTGTTTGTTTGGCCAATATATATTTTATCTGTTTTTTTGTTTTTTATTACATATACATACATAATCGCTTAAGAGTCCGCCAACTGGCGGATCTACCAACTGATTCGCCAGTTGGCGAACCTTTTTGTACGCCCAGAAGGAGTTGAACCTTCATCCTTGGTTCCGAAGACCAATGCTCTATCCATTGAGCTATGGGCGCATGAATAAGTATCCCCAGGAGGATTCGAACCTCCGACCTCTTGCTTAGAAGGCAAGCGCTCTATCCGACTGAGCTATGAGGACAAAAATATCATCACCAATGCGATATTTTACCAATTTTAATCAAAAAAGGTTAAAATATGCTAATCCGCCGCAGTGCTGGAATTGGTAGACAGGCACGGCTTAGAACCGTGTGTCCTTGGGCGTGGAGGTTCGACTCCTCTCTGCGGCACTTTTCTGCTACACTAAACTATGCTTACTCTTATTCTTCTAAGCTTCTTACTTCTAATTTCAAAACCCATTCTAGCTATCCCGCCAACAACCGAATCCGCCACAATTTCCCTGCCAACCCCAACTGAGATACCGCCAACTCCCGCACCCACCCTTTCACCTTACCAACAAGCCAAAAAAGATTATTTAAACCAACAACAAGAATACAGCCAAGCCTATTTAAAATACACTGAAAAAAAAGAAACTCACACTAAATACGGGACAATTACCACCGAAAAGGAAAAAATGGAGTGGACCAAAAAAGCCATCATCTCCAGAAACACATTATTACAAAAATATATTCTCGCCCTAAAAACCAAATTATCAGAATATTCTGACAACAATCCTACAAATACCAAAAAAAATCAAATTGAATTAGAAAAATGGATTTCGTGGTTAAAAGAACAAAACATTATTGTTGACTCATTAAGTAATTTGGATGACCTTTCTCAAAATGGCCAAAATTTTCAATCCAAATACAATAGCATTCAAAAAGAAATTTATACATCAATTGTCCAAAATCAATGCAACAACTACGAACAAATTTTAAACGAACTAAAAAATCTTGCCACAAAAATACAAAACTCAGATCAAATTGAAACAGAAGGACAGAATTGGACATCAGATGTTTTTATTAAAATGGACATAGCCCGTGACAATCTCAACACAGCTTTAAAAAAAACCGAACAAAAACAATATGGTAATAAATTTAATAACTTTTATCCACAATCCAAAAAAGAACTAAGCAAAACAAACCAATATTCCTTGGAAATATTCAGTAATCTAAAATCAATTATTACAAAATTCTACCAAACACAATGAATCAGCAATTACCAACAACAGACAATTCAACAACCGATAGTCAAAACATAGACAGTCTTCAAAATAATCCACTTACACCCACTAAACCCGAAAAAAAACAAAAAATTAAACAAAATACAAATCAAAACTCACTCACTCCAAAAAATAAACTTCAACAAAATCTCAAAACAATTTTAATAATATTTTTTGCCATAGTTTCACTCCTTCTGTTTATATCTCTGATTAATACAATTAAACAAAAATCACCGGACAAAAAAAACCTCCCAATCCCAACACCAACAGAAAATCTAATTCCAACAACTACTCAAGATCCAAATGAACAAAAAGAAATTCCAGAAGAATGGCAAAAAGAATTCGACAGCATAGATAAACTGATTAAATCAGAAAAAGAATTCCTGCCCCCACAAATCGACACCACCATCGGCTTGTAAAAAATCTGTCATTACTCATTGCGTAGCCACGTTTAAATTTCTCAATTTATTACGTGGTAATTTTCCAAAAAGTTTACTTTCTGGAAAGATATTCTCCTGTTTCCGTACTAATAGTCACCACGTCTCCTTTCTTTACAAACAAAGGAACCTGTACCTTTGCTCCAGTATCCAACAAAGCCGGCTTTAAAGCATTGTTGACCGTATTTCCTTTAACTGCCATCTCGGTCTCTGTCACTTCGCAACTAATACTTTTAGGACACTTAATACCCACAGACACATTTCTATAAAATTGAATCCTATATGAAAGCCCTTCCTTTAAATAAATTTTATCTTTACCAACTACCTCAGCCGAAACCTCATATTGTTCAAAAGTCCTTGGTTCAATAAAAACATAGTTAGAACCATCAAAATAAGAATAATTCCCTTCGTTTGTTTCCACATACACCTCCTCCACTTTTTCACCAGACTTAAAAGTAAATTCCACCATTCTACCCGTATTAAGAGCCCTAAGTTTTGTACGATAAAATGCCGATCCTTTCCCGGGAGAAACAAAGGCAATATCAACAATCATATGAGGCTCATCATGAAACATGACATACATACCTTTTTTAAATTGTGCCGTGTTTATCATTGCCATACCTTTATATTTTACCAAAAAAAATCCCAGAGCATGCTTTTAGAGGAGCCACCCCGGGATCTAATACATACTATATCAAATTATTATATACAAATCAAATTGATCTCCCCTAAAACTCCCCATTTTCCATTTCGGTAAAGAATTGTCTTATTCCAAAAGCCCACGACCCATCAGAATGCGGACAATATTTGGTCATAATGAGCTCAGGCGTATCATAGCCTTTATCGAAATATTCTCTTTTTAAGTATTCAGCAAAACTTCTTAAGGCCAATTCATAATCGTCGAACCTCAAAACACCATTGGCATGTATACCATAACCCCAACAATTATAAGACTCCAGTGGCATTTTCTTACATAAATTAGATTCCTGCTGAGCAATGGCAATAATCCAACGATAATCAAAATTATAAGACTGAGACAGCTCAAAAATTAAATCAGAATATGGTGCCAACGGTGACTTATATCTTTCCAAATATTTCTTAATCACTAAAGGTCTGGCATCACCCGCCAATATAGCAGCATCATAGTAAGAAGCAGTCCCTTCATCATTCGACAATGGCTTACTAAGTACCGGCATAAAACCATTTTCTGCCCTTACAATCATTTTGCCAAACTCACGTATTTTAATTAGATTAATAAACTCCAAGCACAAAACAAATAACAAAACACAAACAAAAATCCATACAAAAAACAACTTACTCACAGTCAAAAAATAATTCTTTATATATTTCATCTCCCTAATACACATGCTATCATAAACCCAATTATGAATACAAAACAAAAAACAACCAAACAAACATCGGCCAAGACTATCGTTAGCAAATTAAAAGACAAATCTTTTCAGATATCAATCACCATTGACAAAGAAACTATACAAAAACAATATCAAAAAATTTTAACCAATATGGCCAACAATATAAATATTGACGGTTTTCGCAAAGGCAAGGCACCGCTACACCTCATAGAAGAAAAAATCGATCTTTCAAAGCTTTATGAACAAATAATCCAAAACACAGTTCCAGACGAATACCTTAAAACCATCAAAAAATATAATCTAAAACCTATAACACAACCAAAAATCTTACTAAAAAATCCACCATTAGTTAAAAACAAAAATTGGCAGTTGGAACTTCGTTCCTGTGAAAAACCAGAAATTATTCTTGGCAACTACCAGGACGAAATTAAGAAAATCAACAAACAAATATCAGCACAATCATCCAAAGAAAAAAAACAAACACCAACAAAACCCCAAACAAGTACCCAACAACACACTCAGTTAATATTCAATGTCTTAGATAAAAAATCAAAACTAGAATTACCCAACATATTACTGGAAATAGAAACAGAACACCGGCTTTCACAATTGGTCAACAACATTAGCCAAGCTGGTCTTACCGTTAAACAATATTTTGAAAACAACAACAGCTCAATAGAAAATTATAAACAAAACATCAAAAAAGACTTAATCAAGAAATGGAAGATAGACTTAGCCTTAGAAAAAATAGCCCAAAAACACAATATCAAAATTAGCAAAAAAGAGTTGGATAAAACAATCGCCTCCACACCTGAAGGAGAAAAAAGAAAAGACTTTATTGAATACATACTCACCCAACAAAAAACCATTGAATTTCTTCAAACCCATAATATCTAGACTTCTGTCTCAAAACTTGATATAATCTCCCACATGACAACTGTCAAGAGGCAAAAAAACGATCCCAAAAGTAAATTCCCAAAAAAGGAGCTTTTTTCCAGCGAATCAACCCCCGAATTACAAAATACAGATCAAATTACAAAAACAACCAAAACCAGCAATACAATCGGACTTAAAGGTATCCTAAACCTGGGCCAAAGCATAGAAATTGGCAAAAAAGCTGAAAATCTTCAATCTTGGGGAAAAGAATTTTTTGGATCGATCAGTCATCTCCAAAAAGAAGGCCAAACTCTTTTTAATCAAAAACAGGAACAACTCAAAAAAGAATTAACTCAATTAAGAGCTGAAATTCAAAATCTAGCCAAAGCCACCAAAGAGC
>Ga0180015_1000121_pt1 | contig 22347 bp, 27 predicted proteins | sample KR13_S2_MetaG_FD_116508 | JGI IMG/M metagenome (GOLD analysis project Ga0180015, IMG submission 116508) | Groundwater microbial communities from the Olkiluoto Island deep subsurface site, Finland - KR13_S2_MetaG | ecosystem: Environmental > Aquatic > Deep subsurface > Groundwater | place...
AATCAAAAATATATTTATCAATGAACGAATAACCAATATAGGACAAATTAAATCATTTGTCAATCGAAAATTCCAAAAAAAAGAAGCCCCGAACATTTGGAGCTTCGACTGATTTTTTTTACTTAACCGTCCTCTTTCTTCTGGATTATTTTCCTTCGTGTTGTTTCATTTTCGACAATGCAACCAAGGCCAAATGATATAAAAATCACAAAATACAGCCAACGATGGACATCCCAGTGAAAATAATCAGATATCATTAAAAAAAATTCTGACACAAACATAGATATCACTACATAAAAAATCATCCTTAATGAACTTTCGTGAATATGTATAAAAAATCTCCCAATAGATACCCACATATTATTTCCTCCCGTTTGAGTTATTTTTTATATTTAAAAATAGTTTTGGTTACAATGTCAAGGAAGATCTATGCGTCCTTCTCTTGGAGCATTGTCATATCTGTACATATAATACGATTTAAACACCGCGCCGTCAATTATTTTTCCATCTACACTGACAACATCAAAACAAATTGTTACAGTCGTCTCCTCAAGAAATGTACCTTTTTTTTCAACAAGACGTGATATGTGAAGACGATCAAAAAAGAATCCAGCCAAAACAAATAAAAGAGATGATATAAACACAGACACCATATTAACACCAATAAGCCAGTCTCTATTATTTATAAGCTCTTTCGGTAATGCCATGCCAAACATTCCCGTTAACAGCGCAGACATCAACAAAGACCACACAAAAAACATAATCACCTTCCAATGAATATCCCTCATCTCAATTCCTCCATTTTGAATTATTATTTTATATCCTCAAGTAAACGAAGATTTGTCAACGAACAATAAACCAATATAGCACAAATACAAAGATTTGTCAACGGCCTCTTCTTGACACTTCTACTTTTTTCCTGTATATTGAATACATAAGTAATCAACTGCCAAACGGGGCAGTTTTTAGTTACAATTATTTGGCTAATATTAAATAAATTATATGAATGCAATTATCAATTATGTCAAAGGAGCGATTGTGGAAATGAAGAAAGTTACCTGGCCTACCAAAAATGAGGCCAAGAACTACACTATCCTTGTAATCGTTATCAGTATTGCCATTGCGGCCTTCTTGGGTGCGCTTGATTACCTTTTTACCATTGGCTTTGAACAATTTTTAAACAAATAAACCAGTTATGCCGCAAGGCGCTAACACAGTCTCGTTGAATAACGGGATAATTTATAAAATAGTATGGCAAAACAAACGCTAAATCAAGGACGCCGATGGTATGTCCTTCACACCTACTCAGGCTACGAGGAAAATGTTGCGCAAAATCTTAAACAGAGAATCGAATCGATGGACATGGAAGACCGCATTTTTGAGATTTTAATTCCGATTGAAAAAAAGATTAAGATAAAAAACGGCAAGCGTAAGGTGGTTGAGGAAAAAATCTTCCCTGGCTATGTTATGGTTGAGATGGTTGTAACTGACGAATCTTGGTACGTGGTGCGAAATACACCAAACGTAACCGGCTTTATTGGCACTGGCACAATTCCAACTCCAATCAGCGAGAAAGAAATCAAAGATTTGAAGAAAAGAGTTGGTGTTGAAGAACCTAAATTCAAAATCGACGTGGCTGTTGGCTCACCTGTCAAAATCATCGATGGTCCCTTCAAAAATCTTGAAGGTAAAATCACGAACGTTGATGAGTCCAAGGGTAAGGTTAAAGTATTGGTATCAATGTTTGGTCGCGAAACCCCAGTTGAATTAGACTTTTTACAAATTAAAAAGATATAAAAGTCCGTCATTCCCATGAAAATGGGAATCCATGCGCCACAGATTTTGGATATTTAATTATAGAGACTAGTCTTGATAAAACATTAATAACAAATAGTACGTCGTAAATTTTAATCCTCCTTATACTGAAACCAATCTACGAGGTACCTGGATCCCCGCCTTCGCGAGGATGACGGAAGAAATTAAAAATTTAAAAATATAAATTAAGAAATAAGCAAATTCGGTGTTTTTAAAAACAGCTTCTACGAATAAGCGCTAAAAGATATGGCAAAAAAAGTAAAGACAATCATAAAATTACAAATCAAGGCTGGACAAGCTAACCCAGCGCCTCCGGTTGGACCTGCTTTAGGTCAACACGGTTTGAACATCCAAGAATTTTGTTCATCTTTTAATGACAAAACCAGAGATAAAATGGGAGACATTGTGCCAGTAGAAATTACTGTCTATGATGACAGAACTTTCACTTTTGTCATGAAAACAGCTCCGGCTTCTTCTTTGATCATGAAAGTACTAGGACTTAAAAAAGGTTCAAGCAGTCCCCTAACCACCAAAGTTGGCACACTGACTCAAGATCAATTGCGAGAAATCGCCATCCAAAAGATGCCTGACTTGAATACCAATGACGTTGAACAAGCAATGAGAATCATTGCTGGCTCAGCAAGACAAATGGGAGTAGAAGTTAAATAATATTTTATTAATATAATTTGTGGAAGAAAGTTTGAAGATTCAAAATTCGCTTGCACCACGAAAAAAAAACTATGGCTAAAGAAAAAAAAGAAGTTGTAGAGTTTGATAGATTCAAATTTCACAATATCGACGAAGCTGTCGAATTAGTTAAAAAAATGTCAAACGAAAAATTTGACGCTTCAGTTGAAGTTCATGTTCGTTTAGGAATTGACCCACGTAAAGGTGATCAACAAGTAAGAACCGCAGTTAGCCTTCCTCACGGAACCGGTAAAACTGTAAAAGTTTGTGCTTTTGTATCTCCTGATAAAGAAGAAGCTTGTAGAAAAGCGGGCGCTGACATCGTAGGTGGCGAAGACTTAATCGCTCAAATTAAAGCGACTGAAAAAACTGACTTTCAAGTGGCGGTAGCTGAACCAGTAATGATGAGACATTTGGCTCAAATTGCTAAAATCTTAGGAACAAGAGGTTTAATGCCTTCTCCAAAGAATGAAACAGTTGCTCCAAACCCAGTTAAGGCTATTGAAGAATTGAAAAAAGGTAAAGTAAGTTTCAAAAATGATGACACTGGTAATGTGCACGTTAATATTGGTAAAGTTTCTTTCGACAATGTTAAATTGAAAGAAAATTTCACAGCCTTTATCGACATGATAAAAAGAGTAAAACCAACCGGCTCAAAAGGTGTTTACATCAAACACGTTGCGATTTCCTCTTCAATGGGTAAAGGTATCAAAGTTTCACTATAAAATATACACTCAATATAAAAAACACTCACTATTCATAGTGGGTGTTTTTGTTTTAAATTTTTTATCCACAGCCCCGAGTTGCCATATCTCCCCCATTTGGTAAAATAAATATATATATTATTCATTATTTATTCGCAATTCGCAGATTAATACTAATTAGCAGATTAGCGTTACAATAGTATGAAAAAAAGAATCTCAAAAGATCAATATTATATCAATTTGGCAAAAGAGGCTGCCTCGAGATCCACTTGTTACCGAGCTCTACACGGCGCTCTTATCGTCAAAGATGATCAAATCATCTCCACTGGCTATGTCGGCGCACCTCGTAAAACCAAAGATTGTTTTGAACGTGGTAATTGCCTGCGTCGCGAAATGAACATCCCCTCTGGTCAAAGATACGAACTTTGTCGCTCCGTACATAGCGAACAAAACGCTCTTATTAACGCCGCTCGCTCAGGCGCTAACCTATTTAAAGGCACGATGTATCTTTATTCCGCCGTTCTCAATGAAGAAGGCGATGAAAAAACAATTAACGCCTACCCATGTTTTATTTGTAAAAAAATGATCGTAAACTCTGGTATTGAAAAATTAGTTTCTCATCAGGCCGATGGCTCAATCAAGGAATATTTAATTGAAGACTGGGTTAAGGATTGGCAGGAGAAAGATTTAGTGGATGACATGGAACAATACGGCGTTAAAACTGTGAAAACTGATAAATAGAACTTGTAATTATAATTGACAATAATAATGCTCATGTTAAGGTTTAGGGATTAAACTGCTCTTTTCCAATTAAATCTAACTGGGAGAAAATATAAGATGGAAATTAAACTATTGCCACCAGAAATTAATAATACGGGCATAATTAATAAGTTGATAAATTTGATTGTCGATTTTTTAATTGGTCTAAAGACTAAATTAGGCATCGACAACCCCAACAACAATCCATTGACGGTTGTTAGTCATGCAGCATTGAAATGCTACCAAGCTATTTCACCAATATGGGGCAAGCGAATTGATGAAAGAGGAAGATTGTTTGACACTAGCCATCACACCACCTTTCAGCATGCGTCCTCATACTTCACTTTTGACATAGAGAAAATTGCCATTTCTGATATTACTTTTGGCTTGCACCTCGCCAGTCCGTTTTACAATAGCGACCAGCGCTCAGGACGTTACTGTGCCAAAATGTTTTTGGAGCCAAATTACGAACTAATTGATGACTACATCGCAAAATTTTGGCCAGAAGTCTCAAGTTCTGACCGCACAATGGCAATTAATTTTGTAAAATTTGGAGTTGAGGTTTTTCACACCAACATCGAACAAGCAACCAAGACTGCCGTTGATCTTATCAAATCCGAGAGACCTTTTGCCAAAGGCATCGAGGCTACGGCTGCGAAAATTGCCCAAGAACAAATGCGTATGTTTATTTCCCTCATCTTCCCTACTGGAATGGATTTCACGGTCAATCTGACTGCTTTAGCAGCCATGCGTCTTTCTGCCTGGACACCAGGCATGCGTTATGCAACAGACAAAATGGCCGAATTGATCATTGCTAAGCACCCCGAATTAGCATACGTCTTTGCAGGTGAAAGAAAAGATGAAAATTGGACACCGGAATTACACGACAAGGAAAAGATTACCTTTCCTAAATTTCAATTATTCTCCGTCACTAGCCCTGAAAAATTTGTTATGCCAGTTTCCAGGGACATGCATCCGATTGATACACTTCATTTTCAACCGAAATACATGGACAATTCGGTTTGTCGAGTCAAAACCCAGGTTAAGCTTTCAGCTGCGACCATGGGCCAAGATCAACGACATCGCACTATTAGCCGCGCGAAACCAGCATTTACTGGCGATTTTTACATGCCGCCAATCTTGTCTGAGCTCAAACTAGAAAAAGCCGCTGAAGAAGTAATGACCAAATGGCTAGAAATGAAAAATGTCTTACCGGCAACTTTGTGGGCAGCTATTGCTCCTTATGGCGCAATGCTGACATACGAAAAAGACGGCTCAGCCAACGCTGTTGCGCATGAGCAAGGCAAGAGACTGTGTTTCTGCGCCCAAGAAGAAATTTACAACCTTGGTCGCCTAGAACGCGAAGCTATCAAACAAGAATACGGTGCTGATTCTGAATTACTAAAAATTTTCGAACCACCATGCTACCGAACCGGCATTTGCGCAGAAGGCGCACGCTATTGTGGTCGCGATTTACGTATCCGCAATGAGGATAACTTCTTCCCAGAACGAAAAATTTAATCATCTCAAAACCGTCAAGCACATAACTTGGCGGTTTTTTAAAGTAATTTTCAAATTGACTTAAATCCGTTTTTTTTGTAAAATAAGATAGTAATAAATAAAGAAAAAACTTCATGGAAAACAAAATAATTATCGGCCTGGTTGGTCAGATTGCTTCTGGAAAAGGAACAGTAGCAGAGTATTTAGAAAAAAATCATCAAGCGACTACTTTCCGCTTTTCAACAATTCTACGAGACGTCTTGAATCGTTTGCACGTTGATATCAGTCGTGAAAATTTGCAAGATTTATCCACCATCTTAAGACAAAAATTCGGCGAGGATTTATTGGCCAAAGTTATGGCTGGTGATGTAGAAAAAACAGACAACAAAATTGTGGTTGTCGATGGCATCAGACGCATGGCCGACATTAAATATCTCAAAGAATTAGAAAATTTTAAATTATTAAGCGTGGTAGCCGATCCCAAGGTTCGTTATCAACGCCTAATCGAACGCTCAGAAAATTCTGGTGATAGTCAAAAAACTTACGAAGATTTCTTAGCTGACCAAATGAAAGAAGCCGATGCGGAAATTCCCGAAGTCATGAAAAATGCTGATGTTGAAATCAACAACGACATTGACTTTGAAAATTTATATCAACAAATAGATAAATTATTAAACTAATTAAACCCACGACGTCTCGAATCCTCGGGACAATGGTGGGCGAAGTAAAACATGAAAATAAAAAAGAAAAAAGTTATTGGCATAGTCGGTGAACAAGCTGGCGGAAAAGGCGCAGCTTCTAATATTATTATCAAAAAATACGGCGGTTCAAGATTGACAACCTCCAATATCTTGCGTCGCACACTAGACAGTATCAATATTCCCGTTAGCCGTGAAAATCTAATCACCCTAGCCCTCCTAATTAAAAAAGGCTTTGGCAAAGATGTTTTAATGAAGGCCATGTTAAAAGAGGTAGAAAATGAAGATAGCAGCATTGTCATCGTCGACGGCATCCGCATGCCTGGCGATACTGATCCATTTGTAGAAGAATACGGCGATGATTTTAAATTGATTTATGTAACCGCCGATCAAAAAATAAGATACGAAAGAAGCTTAAAGCGAGGTGAAAAAGCCGGCGAATCAGAAGCTAGTTTTGCTGAATTTATGGAAAAAGAAAATGCTGAAACCGAAAAATACATCGCTAAAGTAGGAAAAAAGGCTGATTTTAAGATTGTAAACAATAAAGATCAGGATGAATTGGAAGAAAAAATTATCGCCGTAATGGAGAAAATATAGTCTCTTTTGACAGAATCTTAAATTTTCGATAATATAAACAATAGGAGGAGTGCTTTAAACAAGGCACTTCTTTTATTCTATTTTCAATATATTCGCAATTCGCGGATTAGCATTTATTAGCAGATTAGCATTATACACGAATATGGAACCAAAAAAAGGAAAATTTATTGTTTTTTACGGGATTAATAACTTGGGTAAGACTACCCAGGCGAAGATTCTTGTTGACCGTTTGAATAGCGTCGGAATTAAGACTGAGCATTTGAAGTACCCGATTTACGAGTTATCCCCTTCTGGAAAACTTTTGAATGCTTATTTGCGTGAAGGCAATCCGCACAAACTTTCAGCTCGAGAGGCACAATTAATTTATGCTAGCAATCGAACTCAGTATGAAAAAAAATTAATAAACAAGTTAGAAAACGGAATTAACATAATTGCAGAAGATTACACTGGCACTGGTATTGCTTGGGGCATCGGCACGGGCGTTGATGAGGCTTTTTTGAAATATCTAAATTCTCACCTCCTCAAAGAAGACTTAGCTTTTTTATTTGATGGTCAACGCTTCATGGAAGCCAAGGAAAAAAGTCACAAGCACGAAAGCAATGATTTCCTCACCGACGAAGTTCGTTGGGCGCATTTGAAATTAGGGCAAGAATATAATTGGACAAAGATTAATGCCAATCAAACTATCAACGAAATACATACGCAGATTTGGAACAAAGTTATTGATCTGATTCAACCTAGAATTAATGCCTCGACAAGCTCAGCACAAAACACAATGGAAAGTGTTTTGAAAGTTGCTCGCATGAACGAATGGGCGAAAATACCGACTCGCGGACACGCCAGTGACGCCGGCCTTGATTTGTATTCAGTTGAGAATTATTCTATTTACCCGAATGAAATGACCACGGTCCACACTGGTATCAAAATGGCTATCCCCCAAGGCATGGCCGGATTAATCTGGGACAAGAGCGGTCTTGCTCACCAAGGTCTCAAAACCATGGGTGGTGTGATTGACTGCGACTACCGCGGGGAAATAAAAATAATGGTGAAGAATTTAAGTGATGATATTATTAATATAACCAGAGGGCAAAAAATTGCTCAAATGCTCATTCAAAAAATCGAATACCCGAGAATTTCGGAAGAGACAATCGAGGACAACACAGTTCGTGGCGCCAATGGGTTTGGTAGCACGGGAAACTTTTAAACAAGGGAGAGGGCGATGAAAATAAGAATCAAGGGCGTCAGAAAATTAGTAATTCAATATTTTTTCAATGCAGTTTTCATGATGTTTTCCCTACTTGCTTTTCTTGTTTCTTTTTTCATGCCATTTTTTCGTTTATGTACCAGAGAAGTTCTGCCATCATCAGTTGAACAACTTGGATGGATACTATCGGCTTCATTATTCCTGGGAATTACCTGCTATCTCCTATACTTCGTTGGACCAAGTATTATGAATAAGATAAATACTACTTTAGAATATGCTGATCCGGCATAACACAAAGGGAGATGGGCGATGAAAAATTTACCAGAAATTACCGAATTAAAGGTTCTATTTTTAACTTCAAAATTTCTTTCTTATTCTTTTTTTGTTATTCTCTTTATACCTCTTGCGATATTAACCAGAAAGCTGATCGATCCAGGAGTGTCACTATCGCTTGATCAAAGAATAACATTAATTGAATTCTTCTGCTTTTCGGGATTTGTTTCATTTTTCCTAAACGAAGTGTCTAAAATTATCAACAAACGAATACAAGCAAAAAATTAGGACAATAAACCGCCATATTACAATAAAAATAGGGCGGTTTTTTTCTTGCTTTTTTTAGTATTTTCGGCTAATATAATGATATAAATAATTACAATTACACTGTTAAAAAACTACCCCACCCCAGCCACTCCTCGCTCCCTCGGGACGCCCTTGTGGTGCAGGAGGGGGAGAAATTAAAATATGCACACAAAATACGATGTCATAATCGGCCTAGAAATTCACGCCGAATTAAAAACTAAATCAAAAATGTTCTGTTCTTGTGATAACGACGCTGATAATGCAGCGCCGAATCAGCACACCTGCCCTATTTGCATGGCTCATCCTGGCACCTTGCCAATTCCAAACAAACAAGCAATTGAATGGACTATTTTGACCGGCCTAGCTTTACATTCCAAGGTAAACAAACTGAGTAAATTTGACCGTAAAAATTATTTTTATCCTGATATTCCAAAAGGCTACCAAATCTCTCAATACGACTTGCCTTTTGTTTATGACGGTTATATGGATATTGATGGTGACAAGATTGCTATCACCAGAATTCATCTTGAAGAAGACACGGCTAAGAATACGCATCCAGACAAAAAGGATTACACCTTGGTTGACTTTAATCGTGCCGGCACACCGCTAATGGAGCTGGTGACTGAACCAGTCATTAAAGACGCGGAACAGGCGAAGAAATTTTGTCAGAACTACCAAAGAATTTTACGCTACCTTGATATCTCTGACGCTGATATGGAAAAAGGTCACATGCGTTGCGAAGCGAACATTAGTGTGCAAGAAAAAGGCAAATGGGAATATAAGGGTGAATGCAAGATTGATGCGCTTGGTGATTACAAATTGAATCCAAAAGTTGAAGTCAAGAACATCAACTCTTTTAAAGCACTCGAAAAAGCAATTAATTACGAAATCAAGAGACAGATTGCGGCGATTGATGATGGTGAGAAATTAGTACAAGAAACTCGTGGCTGGAATGAAAACACAAATGAAACTGTCAGCCAACGAAAAAAAGAAACATCTGCCGACTACCGCTATTTCCCAGAACCAGACATTCCCCCACTAAATATTTCTGATGAAATGATTACGCGAATCAAGAAACATTTAATAGAAATGCCTCCTGAAAAGAAAAAACGCTTCATGGATGAATATAGCTTCACTGACGAAGTAGCTGATCTTTTAGTTAGCGACAGACACTTGGCTAATTATACCGAGAACGTCATTTCCGAATTACGCGCCTGGATTGATGCCTCTGACGATGAATGGGAAAGACAAAAAACTAAGCTAGCTAAGGCTGCTTCCAACTGGTTGACCGGCGAACTTTTCAAACATCTCAAAGAAACTAGCCAAACGATTAAAGATATCAAAATAACCCCAGAAAATATGGCTGAATTGATTGCCCTTAGTTATCAAGACAAGATCAACTCCTCCGCCGGTCAGACTATTTTTGAAGTCATGTTCAAAAAAGGCGGCGACCCGACTGATATTATGCAAGAACTAGGGCTCGAACAGCTAGATAATGACGAAGAATTAGAAAACTCAATCAAAGAAATAATTGCCAAGAATCCAGAACAAGCAACGGGATACAAAAACGGCAAAGAAAATCTCATTCAATTCTTTGTCGGCCAGACCATGGCTGCAACCAAGGGCAAGGCGAATCCGAAAAAGGTTTTGGAGATGTTGAAGAAATTACTTAGTGAATAAAATTTAGGGATCATGCGCAATAGAATGGGTCTTGGTTCCCTCTCCTTTGCAGGAGAGTGTTAACGTAATCCTCGTCCGACCAATAATAAAGGGGGCAGGGTGAGGTAGAACGAGCGAAGAATATCAGATGTGTTATCTCAAATAATACCCCCTCACCCCAGCCCTCTCCCGGCGGGGCGAGGGAGAATATAATGGCAATCTTTTTATTATGCTTATTTATATTTATCTTTTAAGCTCAAAAAAAAGACCGCTTCCAAGTAAAAACTGGAAGCGGTTTGCTGTTTAGGCCACACGAAGACGGCCCAAGATTAGGAAGAAGGTAGTCATGGTAACCATACAGCCACTGAAGAAAATTGCATCATCAATGTTCAATGAAAATGCTAAAACCATAAAAATAAATGAGGCAAAAAGAACAAATACACTTTTTGGAATTTTGACAAGAACTTTTTTCAAAGCCATGAAATTAATAATCGGCACCCTAATCGATAGACCATCTATCAAGGCTACTGAAATAAGAATCGGCCAAAAAATAGCACTTGGTTGATTACGCGCTAGATAAATAGCGCAAAGACTGCATAGCAATTTTGCCACTATTACAGAACGAACATACTTTGATTTTGGTATAATCTTCGTAATTGCAGAAACAAAGGCTAGTATAGCAACAACGCGAAATAACTCGCCGGCAAAATTATGGACATTTTCATTATCCATCAAAATTGGCGCATAGATTATCAAGGCAAACGCCAAAACAGTTTTTACCTTTCCAAACATATTCGCCGCCGTTGACCAGCCCATGTATTTCTGAATATATCGCACCACGAATTGGCCAAGTAAATCTGAGCCCAAAAAAAGCACAACCCATAACATGTTACAAGCTATTACGTCGATTTGCCAAAAATGAAACAATGGCCGAAAATACGACAACTTGTCACAAAACGGATCATACCATTTTCCAAATTCAGTTTCCAGATCGCACGCTCTCGCCACCATACCATCGACGCCATCTAGATAAGCGGCAAATGTAAAAAGAAAAACGCCAGTTCGTTGACACTCATAATCTATAAAAATAGAACTCGCAAGCCAAGCCAACAAAAGTCTGAATGTGCAAATACTATTTGGATGTAACCACCTCTGCCAGTTTGGATTATTTTTGATCAAATCTCGAAATTTTTCATCTTTTAGCTTTTCGCCAAACCGCAAAACAACAATTCCCCAAAACAGTATCGAATATACCACCCAATACGTTAATGTCATAATCCCCTCCTATTATTTGAAAGAACAATTTTAATATTTATAGTAAATATTTCTACTATTTATATACACCAAAAAACAGCTCTTGTCAAAGTTAATTTTATTTGTTAATATATATCTATATGAAGTGCCATATGTCTTGGCAGTTTTATTTTTGCTAATATTGGCATTTTTATTTTACCGTAAAAAATACTTTTTAGCAAAACATATCAACAATATGCGCCTATAGCTCAGCCGGTAGAGCAACAGCCTTTTAAGCTGATGGTCACAGGTTCAAATCCTGTTGGGCGCACATATTTTATCAAAATGCCACCTTAGCTCAGCTGGTTAGAGCGACTGTTTTGTAAACAGTAGGTCGTCGGTTCGAATCCGACAGGTGGCTCAGACAAATACACGAAAATACCCTAAAATTGGGTATTTTTTTGTACTTAAAATGTGGTCGAAATGTGGAAAAATATTCTTGATAAATTCCACCAACTAAGGTAATATAATCTTATGACAAAACAAGACGACATCGAAAAAATCCCGCCTCAAAACATCGACGCGGAAATGTCCTTTATTAGCTCATTGCTAATAGACAAGGACGCCATGCTTAAAGTTTCTGACTCTATTTCTGATGATGATTTTTACAAAGACGCCCATCGCATTATTTATACAGCCATGCTTGATCTTTACAACAAGCACGAGCCGATTGATATCGTCAGCGTTACCAACAAGCTTAAGGGCAAAAAACAACTCGACTCCATTGGTGGTCGCACTTACCTTGCCCACCTAACAAGCTTTGCCGCAACTCCGGCCAATATTCCCCACTACGCAGAAATCATCCAAAAGAAAGCGACATTACGTCGTCTACTCAAAAGCGCCAACGAAATTAGCGCCATGGGCTACAACGAAGACGCTGACCTTGATGATATGCTTGACCAGGCCGAAAGAAAACTTTTTGGCGTTTCGCAGAAATATTTAAAGAATGCTTTTGTTGGTGTTGACACCTTGCTTAATGATGCCTTTGACAGAATTGACGAACTCCACAAACAAGGTGGCAAGCTCAGAGGTATCACCACTGGCTATCCAGACCTAGACAAACTCTTAACCGGTTTACAAAAATCCGATTTAATTATTCTCGCCGCTCGTCCATCTGTTGGTAAAACCACTATCGCTATGGATATCGCCCGTCAGGCGGCCATCGTTGGCAAAGCTGCTGTTGGCGTTTTCTCACTCGAAATGAGCAAAGAACAATTAGTTGACCGTATGCTTTGCGCTGAATCGAAGGTTAGCTTGTGGCGCATGCGCTCTGGCAACCTTTCCGACAAAGAAGGTGACAATGATTTTGCCAAAATCAATGAAGGCATGGGTCGCCTGTCCGAAGCGAAAATATTTATTGACGACACTCCTAATTGCGGTATCATGGAAATTCGCAGTAAAGCCCGCCGCCTACAAATGGAAAAGGGATTAGATTTGATGATTATCGACTATTTACAATTAATGGAGGGTCGCGGTAAGAACTCCGACAATCGCGTTCAAGAAATTGCTGAAATATCCAGAGGTCTCAAAGGCATCGCCCGTGAACTTAATATTCCCGTTATTGCCCTGTCACAACTCTCTCGTGCCGTAGAAGCGACCAAACCAGCGATTCCTAAATTATCACACCTTAGAGATTCAGGATCGATTGAGCAAGACGCTGATATCGTTTTATTCATCTACCGTAAAGCCGCTGACAGAAATTTCAGTATTGAAGAATTAACCCCAGAAGAACGCCACAAAGGCGAAATATTTATTGCCAAACACAGAAACGGCCCAACTGGAAAAGTTGACTTATTCTTTGATGAGGAATCAGTTAGTTATCGCAATATGGAGACAATCAGTCGTGATGGTATGTACTAATTCCATGCGTCATTCCCGCGAAGGCGGGAATCCAGGCGCCACAATGAAAATATTTTAAATTATAGAAACCTAATCTAATAAAGATTGTATACAAAATATTATTTTAATTAATCTACTATATCTAGAACCATTATTCGAGGTACCTGGATTCCCGCCTTCGCGGGAATGACGACTCGATGGATATTCAAACTTATGTTCAACAAATTAAAACAAATCAAAGACTTACGTGACCAAGCCAAAGTAATGCAAAGCGCCTTGTCCGGAGAATCTATTACCGTAGATCGCAAAGGATTAACACTTGTTATGAATGGCAATATGGAAATCACCTCTGTAAAAATCAATGAAGAAATTACCAAAGAGAAATTAGAAGAAATTATCAAAGACAATACAAATAATGCTATCAAGCAAATTCAAAAAGTAATGGCCAAGAAGATGCAAGAAATGGGCGGCTTCCCTGGTTTGTCATAAACCACAGCCATGAATTATCCCAAGGCGATTCAAGATTTAATCAGTCATTTAAAAAAACTACCAAGCGTTGGACCCAAGACGGCTGAGAGGTATGTTTTTTATCTACTCAATCAACGCCAAGAAGATTTACAACAGTTCGCCAAAGCAATTGCCGAACTAAAAGATAATATCACTATTTGCAAAACCTGTTATCAAGTGTCAGAGGCAAACCCATGTTCAATCTGCGCCAATTCTAATCGAGACAATCATACTATCTCCGTTGTTGCCAACACTCGTGACCTGCTCACAATTGAAGCGACCAAAATCTACAACGGCAAATACCATGTTCTGGGCGGCCTGATCGATTCTATAAAAAATATCACCCCCGGTGATTTATATATCAAGCAGCTCGTTGAGCGCCTTGAAAAAGAAAAAATAAAAGAAGTCATTTTGTCCTTAAATCCAACCTTGGAGGGCGAAACAACTTCCTTGTACATTTCAAAATTAATCAAAAGCCACAACCCCAATGTGCGTATCACTCGTCTCGCCAAAGGACTACCCTCTGGTTCTGACCTTGAATACGCCGATGAAGTAACCCTAGCAAACGCTCTCAAGTATCGCAACGAACTTTAGATCAACCTCAGAAAAAAGGAGGTAAAAAACCATGAATACCAAAAAAAGAGCAAGACAAGCAAAAAAAATCTACTCCTGGCATGTACTCTCACAAATAGTAAAAGACAAAGACTGCATTCCCGGGTCAAGCGTTGTTGCTATCTGCTTAGCTGCCGCAACAGCACTAATCACATTTGCCATCATTGCAGAAAAAGCAAACTTCAATTGGGTAAATTTCTAAAACAAAACAAAAAACCCGACTCAGAAATGAGTCGGGTTTTATCATAGAGAGTATTAAGCAATCTTTTTGATCTCAACCTTAGTATAAGGTTGTCTGTGACCAGTTGTTTTCATATAACGAGTCTTGCTCTTATATTTAACTACTGTCACCTTATCATCCTTACCGGTTTCAATAACTGTTCCTTCAACCAATTCACCAAGTGATGGTTTTCCTAGGGTAACATTTTCACCCTCAGAACCAGCTGTCATCAAGGTATCGAATTTTACAGTTTCGCCTGCTTCAACGTTTAATTTTTCAATTTTGACAATTTGACCTTCTTGTACTTTGTACTGTTTGCCACCAGTTTTGATAACTGCAATCTTATTAGACATATTTTGATATATTTGGAACAAAACCAATCGGGTCAATTCTATTCCGTATTTAATTAATATTTGAAAACATAAAAAAGCCATCGGCTTTTTGTATAGTCAGGAATCTCAAAATTCCAGGTGACTAAAATACCGCGTACTTATTGCGGTATTTTTATTATACTAAAATAGTAAAAAAAGTCAAGAAATTACTTCTTAATCGCCTTCGCAATGGCCGTAACCGCCTTTTTGTCTGTAACTTTAGGTAAAATATTGTCAGATGTGGGTTTTTTAACCGTATACGCCAAGGCAATGGCCGCAGATATTTTCATGGCCAAAGTTACCTTTTTCACGCCAGAATCCAACAATCCCCTAAATATACCCGGAAAAACCAAGGCATTATTGATCTGGTTGGCGAAATCTGAGCGTCCTGTACCAATAATAGCCGCACCAGCTTTTTTGGCAATATCCGGCATAACTTCCGGAACAGGATTAGCCATGGCAAAAATAATTGGATCGGGATTCATAGATCTAATCATTTCCGCAGAAACCAAATTCCCCTTGGACACACCAATGAAGACATCAGCATTTTTCATGGCAACATCAAGACCACCTTTCAATTTTTTCTTGTTAGTTTTTTTCGCCATATTTACTTTGTGTATATTCATCCCTTCACGTCCGCTATAAATAATCCCCTTGCTATCCAAGATAATCATATTCTTAACATCTTGTGCTAATAGCAATCGCGCAATCGCAAATCCAGCCGCACCGCCACCATTGATAACCACTTGCAAATCCTTCATTACTTTACCAGTCACCCGGCAAGCATTTATCAAAGCTGCCAAAACTACAATTGCCGTGCCGTCTTGGTCATCATGAAAAACAGGAATTGATAATTCATTTTCCAGTCTTTCTAAAATATCAAAACAACGCGGTGCGGAAATATCTTCCAAATTAATCCCGCCAAAACTCGGTTCGATTAATTTACAGAAACGAATAATTTCTTCTGTGTCCGTGGTATTAATACAAAGCGGCATCGCATCGACACCAGCAAACTCTTTAAAAATAATCGACTTCCCTTCCATTACAGGCATTCCCGCTTCCGGACCGATGTCTCCAAGACCCAACACGGCTGTCCCATCACAAACAATCGCAATCTGATTTTTGCGATTAGTCAATTCCCAGCTTTTTTTCTTATCCTTGGCAATCTCCATGCACACCGCCGCCACGCCAGGCGTATATGCCGTTGACAGATCCTCAATCGTCTCTAATCTGACCTTAGATTTAATCTCAATTTTCCCACGATTCTTTTTGTGCAAAGCAATCGCTTTTTTGTTATAGTCCATAAATTTATATAAATTAATTATTAATCAAAAATTGAATATTTTTTTTCAAATATCAACACCAGGACAAATGTTAAAACACCAGTTATAATCAATGTAACCACGGCCGCCTGAACAAGCGCAATAATACTCAAAAAAGAAATGAAGATAAGTACTCCCAAGATTCTGCCAATATGCATATACATTTCTCTATTCATGATATTATTCGCCATATCGTCATGCGCTTGTTTATAAAAACTACCATCTAGGGCTACGTGCAATAATCCACCAAATACACCACCCATTGTTTGAAAAGTTGTAATTGCAAATATTGTTGTTGAAAAAGCGCGAAAAACCAATGAAACACCGTGGCCAACAGCCCCTAATTTCCCTACACCATTAGAACCATTCTTATCAATTCTTTTACCACCAAGATAACTAACTAATGCATAGGCTGAGTTAGAAACTAAGTACAAAAAACCAATTGAAATTAATTTCACTGAAAGAAAAAATAAAAGTATCGGCCACAAAAAACCAGTAGCCACATGACCCATGCCCTGAATAATAAATATTATATTTTTTCGCATCTTACCAAAATCAAAAATCTTTTCAAAGTTCAGACTAATATCAATGACAATATTTTCAGCAGTCAACAAAACCATTGAAGCGGCAAACACAAATAATGCACTAACTAAAAAAGAACCATAAAAACCAAATACAGTGATAACGGTCGCGCCCAGCAACGGGCTGACAATACTTGCCAAGGTTGGAACTCCCATCAGTAGGCCTAATTTTTCACCCCCATTTTCTGCTTTAGTTGCTTTCAAAAAATAAACATGATGCGCCGTCCAATAAAAAGAAGAGGCCATAATATCAATTAACGCAAGAATAAATAAAAAAAGAATTTTTCCCAAATCAGCCATTAAAACAACCGAAGCGCCCAAGATTAAATAAAATACAACATTTAAAAAATAACTAATTATTAATGATCTTTTTATTCCCCACCTAGAAATATTTGTCAAAACAAAATAATGACAAAAAATAGCACCAATAAATAAAAATAATTCAAAAAAAGCAATTTCATGAATTGTTAAACCAAGATTTTTATACAAAAAAATCGGCACAAACAAAGAAACCATGGAAAGAGCAATCAATCTCAAGGTGTCAGCAATTACTAAGTTATTGTATTTATTGTGCAAAAAACTAGACAGGTGCAAATGTTTTGCGATGTGTAATTCATGATGATATTTATCCATGTTATATTTTTTTATTTATTTTATTATATTTATTTAAAATCAGATCAACGTCAGTCTTCTCAAAATCAGGCCAATACTTGTTCATAGAAATAAATTCACTATCCGCCGATTGCCACAATAAAAATCCCGATACCGTCTGCAAACCAGCCATGCTCACAATTAAGTCCGGATAGGCAATCTCGTTTTGGTAAAGATATTTTCTTATCAAGGATTCACTAACCTGTTCTGTCTCAAATTTTTTATCAATTATTTTCTTAACCGCTTCAACAATTTCATTACGTCCATCATAATTAAAACAAAAATTCATTGTGCCTTTGGAGTTATCCTTGGTAGCACTAACAGCCTCCTTAAAAACATCTGCCAAATCACCAGGCAAGTCATTTGTTTCACCACTCAATAATATCTTATAACCACTCTGATCAAACTCAGGCAAATTTTCCTTAAGAAAATTCTTTGTCACCTTCATCAAATAAGCCAAATCGTTTTCACTCTTTTTGTAATTATTCGTGAGATAAAGCGAAAAGGAAATTTCTTTAACACCTTTTTCAAAAAACCATCCAGGCACATTCTTTAATAGTTCATAACATTTTATCGAACCATTTTCAACAGCCAGATTTCGTTCCTTGGCCCACTCATCATTGCCACCGAGCATAATAGCGATATGGCGGGGAATTTTATTTTTATTTTCTGTCATTTATTTTACTATTTTTATTAATTTAATCTTATCACCAGCTCCACTAATAATCTTCACGCCATCTTTACCAACCCCAAATTCCTTGGCGAGAAATTTCACCAACTCAATATTAGCCTTGCCACCTTCTGGCGCAGCCGCAATGTCTATTTTTAAAACTTCCTCCTCGCCGTCAAGCATGCTCTTAACCTCCGTCTTGTTCGCCCCTGGTCTAGCTTTTATTTTTAAATAAACTTCATTGTCGTTATTTAATTTCGCCTGATATTTTTTCAACATTTTTTCTTTCGCTAAAAACAATAGCATTAGGAATATTGCGTCCCGGGCCAAGCATTAGTTCGCCGTTATAAAATAAAGCTTCGGAATATCCGCCGTCCATATTCAAGGCATATTCCATACCCAGCTCTTGCATAATATAACCTAAGTCCGGCACAGTCGCATTGCGTGCCACCACCAAATAAGTCTTATTATCTTTATATCCAATCGCATTACGCAAAAGCTTTCCTGTTCTCTGCTTCGCATCCAAGCTATAATCAACCAAATAATTCATGTAGTTTTCAATCAAGCGCGGATTATCACCAATCGCAGCTTGCAATTTCACGCCGTACGCTTCTCGAAAAGACTCTTGCACTGTTTTGCCGCCATTATTTTTATACCAACTTGGCGTCGGAAAATCGCGCCCGTCCTTAAAGTAATAAAATTTATTATTTGCATCCCAGGCCATAATCGGACCGGTTGTCCAATACTTCAATTGATGCACATTAACCATTTTATCTAAATTTTTATCATAGACTGGATAAAAATAATAATTCGCGCCATCACAACCAGAAGAAGAGCAAAAATATGTACCATTCATGGCTGCAAAACCGTCATTCTTAATGACAAAATCCATCAATGTCGCACCTCCGTATTTTCCACTCTTGGCTTCAGTTGGATATGGCTCAGCTACTGGTGTAACTATTTCCAAATTCGGATTACTCAAATCTATTTCAATCATATCGATTGTATACACTTGATTATTAACGGTTATTTTTTTATTTTCATATTTACTATAACTATTAATCGACTCACTCAAACCTGGTTTGTGAATCATAGCCAGATCTTTTTGACTAATTCCCAACCCCAATTTCCGCATCACCGCAAAAGCATCCGCTGGCCTACCTAAGTAATATTTTTTCAAATCTTTGGGATAAATATACCAAGCCTCACCGTTCTTTTCGACTTGTAAAATAATCTGACCAGATAATTTTTGCGCCAAAGCTAAGTCACCAGCACTAGTCGAAGCCACCGTGCTCGTGGCAATTGTACTGGTAGACACAGCACTTGTGTCCGCAATCGGAATTTTTTTAAATTCAGTCTCATTAATACCCAAGCCAAGCGTGCGCATCAAGGCAAAAGCATCATTAGGTCGTCCTAAATAATAGCGTTTCGCATCTTTCGGATTCACATACCAAGCCTCGCCGTTTTTTTCCACATTTAAAAGAATCATTCCCGACAATCTACCAGCCGCTTCACCCGTTTGCACGATTATTGGCGACACCAAAAATATAATTAATAACAGTATTTTGAATAAATTTTTCATAGATTTATATAGAATAAATTATGTATACATTATAGCACAGCCGAATAAAAAAAACAGTCCATTTCTGGACTGTTTTTAATAATTTTTTCGCTAATTACTTCAGTAATTCAACACCATTAATTGCAATATCCACAACCGGTCGATCTGGTCCTTCGGTCGCTGAGTTTTCAATCGCCATTACCACATCCATACCTTCTACCACTTCACCGAAATTGGTGTGCTTACCATCCAACCAAGGAGTCTCATCAAGTGTTACAATAAAGAATTGTGAGCCATTGGTATTTGGTCCGGAATTCGCCATCGCCAAACTACCCTTTACCAATTTATGTGCATTAAACTCATCAGCAAAAGCATAACCTGGTCCTCCTGTTCCCCATCTCGATTTCATACCATCGTCCTTGCTCAATGGATCACCACTCTGAATCATAAAGTCCTTAATCACACGATGAAACTTGATACCATCATAAAAACCCTTCTTTGCCAAGTTTAAAAAGTTATTAACTGTCGCTGGTGAGTCCTCACCATAAAACTTAACCTTAATGTCTCCCTTGCTAGTTTTAATTACTGCAAACTGATATTCAGCCGCCAAATCTTCTTGATTGTTGTTGTCCATACTTGATGTATTATCTTCTTGAGCTGTCTTCTCAACAGAAGTAGCGTCATTTTTTAAATCACTGGTTTGATTTGCAGTGTTGTCCGGGACATTCCCTTCATTTACAGTTTCGACACTTTTAGTTGTGCAACCTGTTAACGATAAAGAAATAATCGCGATAAAAAGTAAATACTTTTTCATAGATTGTTTTTTTAATTAGTAAAATTCAATATTTCTATAATAACAAAAAAAGTTAAACTTGTTAACCTTTTTTAAAAGCCTAATTTTACAACTATTTTAAACCTTAAAATCTTTCTTCAATTCTCGATCATCCATTACACGTTTTTCCTCAATCAAGGCCTTCGCCTTCAAGCGGAATTCCTCCAAGTCCATCTTATCCAATTCAATACTTCTTTGTTGTAGATATTCCAAATTATTTCGCTCCGGCTCTTCCAAAACTTCTGACAACAAAACATCCAAAATCTGTCCGATTTTCGGACTAGGCTGGATTTTTAATAATTCCATTAAATCTAAACCGTTAATTTTTAATTCCTTAACCGAAACCGGGTCATGTTGGACTTTTTCCATCATATATTCAAGGTGACGCAATTTGTAAGGCTTGCCTTTTTTCACATCCGAGCCCAAACGATCAGCAATGCGCAAATCTATCAAATCTTTGAGATTTTCCTTGCCCGCCTTAGCGACTAATTTACGCACGGAATGCTCAGTCACTTCGCCAGCATTATAATAAAACATATGATTGCGCACTAAATTAACCACGCGAGCGGTATCATCGTTGGAGAACTTCAGTCTTTTCATAATTTTGTCCACCATTTTCGAACCAATGTATTCATGGTTATAGAAAGTTGGCTGACTATCAATGATTTTCATTGATTTCGGTTTGCCAATATCATGAAATAGTGCGGCTAGGCGCACTTGCCACTCCTTACTTGGACAATGTTTCAAGGATAAAAGATTGTGTTTCAAAACATCATGCACATGATGATGAGCCTGATTCACTCCTTCGCCACTAGCCAGTTCGGGAATGATATACTGTAAGATGTTCGTTTTATGCAAAGCTTTGATACCATCATAAGGACGATCTGATTTCAAGATTTTAGTCAATTCATCCTTCATTCTTTCTTGGGCGACAAATTTAATTGCGCCTGACATTTTAACAATCGCCCTCTCTGTCTTCGGTTCGATTTCAAAATCCAATTGCGCCAAAAAACGAATCGCGCGCATCATACGCAAAGAATCTTCCTTAAAACGATCAATCGGCTCACCAACAGCGCGAATAATTTTCTTGCGAATATCTTTTTGCCCCCCAAATAAATCAATAATTATAAAATTATCCACCCTGGATTGATAGGGAGCGATTTCTTCAGTAATTTGAATCTTGGAATCGGCGCACTTCATCGCCAAGGCATTAATCGTAAAATCACGGCGGGCCAAATCTTTTTCCAATTCCTTTTCAAAGACTACTTGATCTGGTCGGCGGCGGTCGCTATAACCCTGTTCGGAACGATAAGTAGTAATTTCAACCACGTGTTCGGTTAAATCACCATTTTTAATCGGCAAAATCACTGTGCCGAAGGCATTTTCATAGCGAGCATCCGGAAATATTGCCATAATCTCCTCCGGTTCAGCATTAGTGGTCAAATCCCAGTCTTTCGGCTCGACATTCATCAAGAAATCGCGAACAGAACCGCCCACGATAAAGATTTCATGGCCAGCTTCTTCAACTTGATTGATAACATTTTTTAAAAAATTAGGTAATTCCATAATAAAAACTATACTTTAAAAACGCTCTTGTGTCAAAGTTTTATTTATGCTACAATTTAAATATCAAGAAAAAGTGTTTTACACAGCTTGAACAAAAAAAACAAAAAACAAACACAAAAA
>Ga0180015_1000125_pt1 | contig 21770 bp, 18 predicted proteins | sample KR13_S2_MetaG_FD_116508 | JGI IMG/M metagenome (GOLD analysis project Ga0180015, IMG submission 116508) | Groundwater microbial communities from the Olkiluoto Island deep subsurface site, Finland - KR13_S2_MetaG | ecosystem: Environmental > Aquatic > Deep subsurface > Groundwater | place...
CGCCTGTTCCGGTCCGATCCAACTCGGCCAGTGCGGCAAGGATGGTTCGTTGCGCTTGAAGGCCGTCATCCCAACGAAACAATCCCAACGGATGAATCGCCATCAGATGGGAGAAGTGCCGGTGCGAAAATGGCAAAGGATGTCCCTTTGCAACCAGCAGCCGGCCATCGTCTCCGCAGGCAAAATCCGGCATCTCGGAAAGCACCGAACGCCAGTGTTCGGCTTCTTCAGAAAGACAAAGGCATCCCGCCAGTTCAGCGGCTGCCCCAAAAAGCCAGCGGATCAAAGCCAAATCATAGTTGGTAATCGTCGGGAAACAGGCTTCCATACGGTTCTCATGAATCTCCGGCGAAGCGCTCAAAGGGAGCGTTCGTTTGCCATCCGAATCCTTTTCTTCTGTAATCGCGGCCACGAAGGTAGCGGCATCTTTCAGATAGGGATAAGCCCGGTCACGCAGAAAACGGCGATCCGCGCTGTATCGCCAATGCAAATAAAAATGATGCGCCAGCCAGGCGCCGGTTGTCGCCGAATGACTCCACAAGCACCCTCCGCCGATGGGATTGTTGTTGAGATCCGCAACTCCGGGAACATTAAGTCCCGGTTTGCCAAAGAATCGCTTCGTCCAATCGAAACAATAGGAACGCGTTTCCCACAGCCAGTCGAGAAAACTCAACCCCTCCTCCAGATGGTTGGCGCTGTAGCAGGGCCAATAACTGAGTTCTGTGTTCAGGTCGTGATGGTAATCGCCTTTCCACGGCGGCACTTTGCCGTCATCGGCGATCCAAGGCCCCTGAAGATGGACGGGCGGAGCGCCCCGACGACTGGCGGCGCCAAACTTGTACTGCTCCAAAAACCACTGGCGTTCGATTATCTTATTAGGAAGACATACCGAAGATTTTTGCCAGTAGTCCTTCCACCAGCGACGATGGGGAACCGCCATTTTATCAAAACCGGATTGCAACACCTTTTCGACTCGTTGCCTGGCAACAGCCAACGGGTCTTTTCCTTCACTACTGGAGGCAACCGACCACGCCGCCTGCCATTGTTTCCCTTCCACCCGCCATCCCAAATAAACGGCAAAATGAAACCCCTGAAAACCATGTTGCGTAAAGGCCCTCCAACCGTCGCCGCTTGTTTCGACTGCCGATGGATACCCCAGTTTTGTCAACGGAATCTCATACTCAGAACACTTCGGTGCGTTTTGGCCTCCAAAGGGAGGAGCAATCAACCGGGTGGAAATCGAGTCCATTGAATCGATCGAGATGATTCCCACCGGCTGAAGCGCGTGAACAAACACCCGTATTTGAGTCCCCCGGCCAAATTTCAAGGACGCCATTGCACCCTCCAGGTCCAATCGCGCGTCCCCAAAGTTAGCGTTAAGGACGATCTCAATTCTTCCCGCGGGAATTTTGGTTGGCCCGGCCGAACGGCAATAGGTCTGCCGATATAGCTCCTCCAGACGTTCCCAGTGTCCTTCTCGCTTCCATTGACACATCGTTTGGTAAGTGTACTCGGGGGAATGAAACTCGGGAACCGGACGCAGATCCCACAGATCGGTACGGTCCAGCGAGATATTTAGCGGCGCTCCATTGCCCCACACCAGCGCGCCCAGGAGTCCATTCCCAAGCGGCAAGCCTTCATCCCAGCTCATGGGGGGCGTGGCATAGCGTAATCCGTGTTCAGGCTTCAGACAACTGATTGTATTTGTGTTCATAAAGAGCGTCCTTTTTGTTCGGTTTCACAGATAATCTCATATTTCCCCGGACCAAGTTTCAGCATCGCTTCTCATTCATGAGCTTCCGCGAATATTATCGCCAACCATGAGGCTTCTCTCACGATTGGCCTGGCGAACGAGCCGGAGTAGGCCATGACGTAGCCCTTGGCCGGCGACGGTACCGAAGCCACCTTGGTGCCCACTGCGTCCACGAGAATGGCAATTTCTTCTCCGCGTTCGACTTCCTTGCCAACCTCGACGAGCGGACGCAGGAAGCCGCCTCTTACGCACTCCGCATTAACCCATTTCAGGTCCCGTTTCCCGATCATGGGGACCCCATGCTGTTCTTCGATCCGTCCGTCAACCATGTTGAAGGTTCTCATGACATTGAGAACGCCCCTGAGTCCTATCTCGACTTCGGTTCTGCCGACGATGTATTGCGATTGCAGCTCGACAAGTAATGCCGGCAAACCATGACACGGCGCGGTTGCCGCGAAACTAGTACTAATCTCTGACTCTCCTGCGCGCTGTCGGCCGCCGGCGATCCCGAATACTTCGGCCATGCGCCGCATTTCCTGGTTGACGTGTTCATTCTCGACCTCGTAGAAATAGGTGAAAGGCACGGCAACGCTCGCGTGGCTCAACGCATGGAAGTTGATGGCATAGTCTGCCCGCTTCGCGATCTGAAAAACGAAATGGCAAATCTGCCGGTTCATAGTACCCGTGGAATTCCCCGGATACCCCCTGTTATTGTCGAACTGATCATGGGGATTGAAGCCGGAGCATAACCTGAAGGAAGGAACATTCACGATCGGAATGGCGATCAGTGAACCACGAAGCCTCTCGGGATCAACGATTTCGCGCGTAAGTCTTTGCAGTATCTCCGTTCCGGCAACCTCGCTGCCGTGCGTCGCCGCATCCAGGTAGAGGGTCGGCCCCTCATGCCTGCCCCGGACGAGGATCAGCGGAATCTCAACTGCGGCGCCGTCCGGATAGAAGGCATTCGGAACAGCGACCCTTCCATAGGCCAGTGTCCCCGGCTCGGCGGCGATACCGGCAACCTCAAGACAGTGGTCAGGCGCACTCATTTCAATTCCCCTTGTTTACTCTGTTATATATTTAAATTCTACTTGATTTGTTGGATTAATTACCTTTTGAAGACAGATTCTTGAGCGCGGCCGAATTGTACGTGATTATCTTGCCGGTGCGAACACTCTCGTCGGCGGCAAAGGCCACCATGCTCGCCCTGGCGCCTGCTTCAAGCGTAGCCAACGGTTTCTCCCCCAACTCGACACTCTTCAAAAAGCCGGCGACAATCGCCAGATCGCCTCCTCCGTGCCCATCGGTTTGCGGCAGAGGGATTTTTTGGGGCTTGGCATCCTTCCAATAATTTTGCAGCAACAGTTCCCCTTTCTCCAGGTTGCCTTCCAAATATCCATCCGTGCCAAATATGCGGATGTCACGTCCAGGAGCGCCGCTCATCGTAGCCAGCGTGAAAACACCCTGGGTGCCGTCGGTGAACCGCAAATTGACAGCTTGATGATCCATGATGTCGGCATCGGAGTGGAACACACAGGCGTCAAGTTCCCCCCAGGACGCGTCCTTAAACTGTTGACCGTGAATAGTGTTTAGCGTGCTTGACCCGGCGAAGCGCCAGGGGCAATTCGACAGAACGCACGACCGGCATTGTTTTGAGGTCTCCCTCAGCGGAGTAAAATGCCGTCCCCCAAAGGAGAAAATCTCCGAGACCTCCGCCTGGCCTTCTTTGAACCACAACATCAGATCCAAGTCATGGGAGCATTTTTCATTCATGAATCCGCCGGTGTATTGTCGTTTCCGGTGCCAACTTCGGCAGACGACTGCACCATGTATGAGGCTCAGGCGCTCATTCATTTGAATCATGACCAGTTTTCCCAAAACACCAGAGTCAACTATTTCTTTGATTTTGTGGTAAAATACTGAATATCGCAACACAAATCCAACTTGTATGGTCTTGTCGGTGGAACTCGCTATCCGCAGCAGTTTCAACACGTCCGCCCCGGTCGTGGCAATCGGTTTCTCCAGAAAAATATGACTGCCTAAATGCGCCGCCTTGGCAAAGATCTCCAAATGCGTCCAATCCGGCGTCATGATGAACACGATAGGCGGATGGGAGGGCGGAATTCCCTCCAACGCCTCATCAATGGAGGAACATATTTTGGTGTCCGGTGTTCCGAACTCCTTGAGCCGCATCTTGATAACCTCATGTCCGCCCGTGTTGTCCTCGGCAATCGCGGATACTTTCCGGCCCAGATCCTTTGTGAGAAGTTCTGTGAAAAAAAGCCCGCGGGCACCACCGCCGGCGATGATAATCCCATCTCCCATATCTTGCTTTCTCATCTTCATTGTTCCATCATCCCGCAAGCTTACTTTCTTGTTGAATTTACGACCAAAATACCCGAGAATTAATTTATTGTGAATGGCAAGTTGTCTCAAAAGTTTGTCACTTCGTCTCACGTCAGGATAGTTGGATTCAAGCCGTGGAACGACTATAATCTGAGCTCATGGTCTGCGGGCCAAAAGGTAAAGTTTCACAGCCATCCCTATTTTCAGACTATCCAAGTTCTGGATGGGCAATTGGAAGTGGATTATGGCGACGGATGGAAGGTGATTGACCCCGGCTATGTTCATATATTGCCTCCCGACCGCAGTCACAGGCTTCAAACAAGTACCGGGCACCGGCAATTCGGACTTAATTTCACTGTCAAGGCCGACAAGATGGGATTGATGACTGCAGTGAACAGGATGTTTCCCGTCCCAACTATCCAATGCATGCATTTTCTTGCAGCTTGGGATGAGAAATTGACGGAAAACTCTTCTTCGGCATCCAGCGCAAAACTGCGTCTGCTTCACACTCTTGAAGAATGGACGATAAATCTTATCGAAACTAAGGAAAAAAGCTCCCATGATCCGGAAGCCATGCGTCTTGCCAAGATTATCGAGACTTGGAACTGCCGTTCCATAAACGTGGCGGATGTCGCTAAAGGGATTAATTGCAGTCGGGCAAAAGCACAACGGATTTGCAATAGGCGCTTCGGATGCGGAATTATGAAACTCCACGAGAAGATGCGTATGGAAGAAGCATCCCGCCTTCTGCTGAATTCCGGCCTGCGCATCGGCGAGGTTGCCGACACGTGTGGATTCGGCGACATATATAGTTTCAGCCGGGCCTTTACCAGAGCCGTCGGGGTCCCGCCTAGCATATTCAAGCATAGAATAAAAAACGGTTAAGCAACTGAACTATGAAGAATGGTAGCAGTTCTGTCCCTGAATGGATGTTCTTGCGGCTGCTCCGGCAATCACAAACATGCATGCCGGCGCATGTCGCTCCGGATTAATAACTATTTCCGGTGTGCTTCCCGGGCCCAACTTCCTGTCGCTTATACCGAAATATCCAATGATTCGTTCTACCCTCCCTGAAAATATGCCGTTATGACAATCCATTATGCCATTCTACACGAACTTTACCTTTTACTGTTCCGCAAGTATCAATAATTCTGCAATCATCGGGATAATGGGACTGTTTATAGGTAATTAATTTAGAAATGATGATGGACTTATCGTGATATTTTAATTCCTTCCAGAAATTCGGGTTGCTGGATTCCATATCTGAAAGGACTGCATTATAAAATTTGTCGGGTATGGGAATTCCAATTGACCGATTCCACGCCACATGCGAAAGGAGCAGCGTGGCAGCGGCGGCTTCAGATGATGGAATGTTTTCAGGATGGACAAATATGGTCAATGCCATTTCCTTGAGGATGACCGACATTTTGGTTGCTTCTGAAGATGGTTTATTCTTTGGGCTCATAGGCTGGTCATTCTTCAGGGTGAAATTCCGTTTGGCGCCGCATTATATTCATGGCATATTGATAGGCAGCGTTGTGAGGTGGCTATTTTTGCTTGTTAAGGATTTCTTTCCCGGCAGTAAATGCTTCGCCTAATTGTTCCCCAATTCCATAGTAGTCACGAGTTGCCGGATTAAAAAGCAACCCGCATGGCAACAGGGAATTGTTTTTATCTACCATGGAATTATCAGCCTTAACCTCCATAATCTCCCCAATAAACATGGTGTGCGACCCAACCGCAACGGTATTGATTACCTTGCACTCCATGGCAACCGGAAACTCTTTGAGATAAGGAGCATCCACCTTTTCGCCTTTGATGGGGGTGAGTCCTGTGACTGAAAGTTTATCAATATTTCTACCTGATACCAAACCAAAATAGTCCGTTTCTTCAACATAATTCTTGGAAGGAATATTCACCGTGAAGGCTTTTCTTTCCATGATGTTGGTATGGGTGTAGGTAGCCTTCCTGAGAGCAATTGAAACGCAAGGTGGTTTGGAACAGCAGATTCCGACCCAGGCAGCGGTCATCATATTCGCTTTTCCGGCTTTATCGTAAGAGCCGATGACCCAGACCGGTGCCATTGGTTTAACTTCTGCTCCCAAGGATATTTTATTGTCTTTCATAATTTCTTTTCCCTTCATCTGGTTGGTTTCATCCGCACAGCCAATTATGTTGACCAATAATAATCCCACGATAAAAATAGGTACTTGTGATTTTTCCATTGGGTGACTCCTTTCCATTCGCTATTTATCGTTTCACTCAATGCCACTTCCCATTGCCCATGGACAATACCTTAGTGAAATTTAACCCTATCCCCGCCCAGATAAATCATCTCAATAATAGCGATTTTGGCTGGCATGACGAGAATATTCTTCCCCAAAAATGGTTCAAAATGATTGGATGACCAGGAATCAGGGTAATAATGGGCATTCGGAATTATGTTGAATATTTGAGCATTTCTTCTTGGCTTGATACCATGTGTTGATTGGGCTACGATGGCAGGAAATGCAGGCAAGGCTGAAGTTGACCATATAGGATACCATGCGAGTTGACAGATCGCCTCCGGGTCATGGAAGAAGACCTATTTGAGGATGATGGCTTTACTAAGTGCTTTACGGTTCCTGTTTTGCCAGTTTTGACATTTATCCCGATTCAGCAGAAAAAGAGACAAACGGTAGTCTTGATTGGTTTTATCCAGACAAATATTTAATTATCAATATCTTATACCAGCTCAATTTGCGGATAATATCAAAACATATTTTTATTAATGCTGGTGTAGCTCAAATCCATGAATCAACCTGCAAAACTGGGATTGATCGCGGGCCGTGGCATCTATCCCCTGTTGCTGGCCGAATCCGCGAAAAAGCTGGGGGTCCGGCGCTTGGTGGCCGTGGCGTTTCGGGGTGAAACGGATCGCGCCATTGATCGGCTGGCGGATGAGGTCCATTGGCTGAACGTAGGCCAGTTGACCGCCCTGTTGGAAACGTTTCAAACGAGCGGCGTCACCCAGGCCGTCATGGCCGGCCAGATTACGCCCACCCGTTTATTCCATGTCCGCCCCGATCGCCGCGCACTGGCATTATTGGCGCGCCTGCGGACGCGCAACGCGGAAACCATTTTCGGAGCGATTGGTGATGAGTTGAAGTCCGTGGGCGTGGAACTTCTGCCCGCCTCGCGGTTCATGGAATCGGCCATGCCGACGCCCGGCCTTTTGAGCCGCCGTGCCCCTACCGCCGAGGAACAACAGGATATTGAACTGGGCTGCCGGGTCGCCAAGGCGACCAGCGGACTGGACATCGGGCAGACGGCCGTCGTCAAGCAAGGAACGATCCTCGCGGTGGAAGCGTTTGAAGGCACGGATGAAACGCTCCTGCGGGCGGGACGGCTGGGAGGAGCCGGCGTGGTAGTCGTCAAGGTGGCCAAGCGGGGTCATGACCTGCGCTTCGATATTCCCGTGATCGGGTTGCAGACGCTGAAGGTGCTTAAAAAAATCCGGGCCGCCGTCCTGGCCGTGGAGGCGGGAAAGACCATTTTACTGGAATGCGCACGCCTGATCACGGAAGCCGACAAGCAAAATCTGGCGTTTCTGGCAGTGGACATGGAAAAGTAATAAATTCCCCCTTGTCCCGATCACGGGATGGGGACAAGGGGGAATTTATGCGAGGGGTTTTACATGAGCGATTTTAAAGTCCGGGTCGGGGTAGTCGGTGTCGGCAGTCTCGGTCAGTGGCATGCCCGGATTTATTCCGAATTACCAACCGCGGAATTGGTGGGGGTCTATGATATCAACGTGGCGCGGGCGGAGGAAATCGCGGCCCGGTACCGGACGCGGGTTTTCCGGGACATGGCCGGCCTGGCGGCGGCGGTGCAAGCCGCCAGCATTGTCGTTCCGGCCGACAAGCACTTCGAGGCGGCTTCCCTGTTCCTGGAGCGCGGCGTGCATCTGCTGGTCGAGAAGCCGATTGCCACCCGGACGGCTGATGCCGAACAGATGGTGGCGGCGGCCCAGGCCCGTAACCTGATTCTCCAGGTAGGGCACGTGGAGCGGTTCAATCCGGTGATGCGGTTTCTTGAAGGCATTCTCATCCGCCCCCGGTTTATCGAAGCCCACCGGCTGGCGCCTTATCCTCCGGCACGCAAAGGCCAGGCGCCGCGGGGTACGGAAGTCAGTGTGGTGCTGGATTTGATGATCCACGACCTGGAAGTCATCCTGCATCTGGTCCGGTCGCCGGTGCGGGAAATTCATGCCGTCGGCATCCCGGTGCTCAGTCCCAGCGAGGATATAGCCAACGTCCGGCTGTCCTTTGAGAACGGGTGCGTGGCCAATGTGACGACCAGCCGGATCAGCCCGGAAAGCATGCGCAAGATTCGCGTGTTCCAGGAGGACACCTATATCTCGCTTGACTATCAGAATCAAACCGGCGAGTTGTACCGCAAGCTCGAGGGCAAGATAGAACGCAGCCGGGTCCCGATTGAAAAAGGCGAGGCGCTTCTGAATGAACTGGCATCGTTTGTCGAGTGCGTGCGCACCCGCGGCGAACCGGTGGTCAGCGGACAGGGAGCGGCCGAGGCCCTGAAACTGGCGGCGGATATCTGCCGCCATATCCGCGAACATGCATCATGAAAAAGAAATCCATGCTGATCATTGCCGGTGAAATCTCCGGCGACATGCATGCCGCGGCGCTGGTTCGGGCTCTTCAGAAGCGGGGGATGAATGTCGATATTTTTGGCATTGGCGGCGACGAATTACGGGCCGCCGGCATGGAAATCATTGTGGATGCCCGCGAGATGGCGGTACTGGGTCTCACCGACGTGCTCCTGAAATACCGGTTTTTCCGAAAAACGTTCTATGCTATGCTGACTTTGGCCCGGGAACGCAGGCCGGACGCGATCCTGCTGGTGGATTATCCCGGGTTTAACCTCCGGTTTGCGGCCCAGGCCCATGCGCAAGGTTTGAAGGTGCTTTACTATATTTGTCCCCAGGTCTGGGCGTGGAACCGTTCCCGCGTGCCTCGCATGGCGCGGATCGTGGATCGTCTGATCGCTATTTTTTCTCTTGAAGCGGATGTTTTCAAGGGCACCGGATTGCCGGTGGATTTCGTCGGCCACCCGCTGGTAACGGCGGCCCGGAGAACCATGGCCGAGCCGTTGGTCTGCTTGCCATGGCAAGGGGGAGAACCCTGCGTGGCGATTCTGCCCGGCAGTCGTTATCATGAGGTGAAGCGCATTTTGCCGACGATGTGGTCGGCGGCGGTGCTGCTGGAACGCCGCTTTCCCAACGCAAGTTTTATTGTGGCGGCGCCTTCGGATCAGGTGGCGCAGTGGATTAGGGATACCTTGGACGGACTTGACAGGGGACCGGCGCGCTGGTCGGTCGTGATCGGCCAGACGCGGCAGGCGCTTCGCCAGGCCCGGGCCGCCATGGTGACCTCGGGCACGGCAACGATTGAAACGGCGCTGATGCGGTGTCCGATGATTGTGGTGTATAAAACGTCCTGGATAACCTATGGGCTTGGGCGCCTGGTGATTCGCGTGCCGTTCCTGGGCATGGTGAACATTGTGGCCGGTGAAGGATTATGCCCGGAATTCATCCAGCACCGGGCAACCCCGCGCGCGCTGGCCGGCGGCTTGGAACCCCTGTTACGCGACAGCCCCGCCAGGACTTCGATGCTGAATGGGCTGGATCTGGTCATCGCCGCCATGGGAGAACCCGGCGCCGAGGAGCGCGCCGCTGATATTGTGTTGGCGGAGCTATCGCTGAGGAAATGAAGGTCAAAGGTCGTAGGTCTCCGCCAAAGGCGGATCCGCCTCAGGCGGAAAAAGTCTAAATATCTTAGGCCTGCAACTTTCGACCTTGAACTTGCGACCGGGCAAAGGAAAAGAGGTTCTTGGGTTGCGGGCAAGGCCCGCGTTGGGATGCATTCATGAAAACCAGCGTCATCATTACGGTGTATAACCGGCCGGAGATGTTGATCGCCTGTCTCCGGGCGCTGGCGTTCCAATCGGCCCCGATCGATGAGGCGGTTGTATCTGACGACGGATCCGACGAAGCCGCCACTCGGCGCATGAAGGCTGTCTTCGGCGAATTTCCGTTTCCGGTCAGATACATATGGCAGGAGGATCAGGGCTACCACCTGGCCGCCGCCCGGAATAAAGCCATTCGCAAATCCAGCGGGGATTATCTCATTTCATTGGATTGCGATATTCTCCTGTTGCCGGACGCCGTAGCGGTCCATCTCCGCCAGGCCCGGCGCGGCGTTTTTCTTGCGGCAAACCGCGCCTGGGTTGGCGAAGAGGAAACCCGCGAGTTGTTCACCCGCCAATTATCGTCGCAGCTTATTGACCTGTTCTGGGACCGGGCAGACCGAAGCCATCTCCAGCCAACGCATCGCCGGTTCATGCGGAACCTGTGGTTGAGAAAACTAGGCCTGGCTCGACGGCATAAGCCCAAGATTCTCGGTTGCCATTTCTCCCTGTTTCGCGAAGATATCGAGCGGGTCAACGGTTTTGACGAGCGCTATGTCGGTTGGGGGCTGGAGGACGATGATTTCGCCCTGCGCCTGCATCAGGCGGAGGTTCGGGGACAGTCCCTGATCCTGGAAGCACGTGCCCTGCATCTCTGGCATCCGTCGGCGATGTCCCATCCGGGTCATGCCGAGGACAGTCCGAACCGGGCGTATTTCAATCGCCCGGATGTTCCCACCTATTGCCACCAGGGTCTTTTCAAGGAGTAAAGCCAAGCCAAGGGCAGCGATCGCGCCATTCTGATTGGCCGAAGCCTGATCCAATCCCGTGTTCACCCGGGACGAGACTTTCCATGAAGAACGGCTGGGTCCAGGCCATGCGCTCTCCGACGCCCCAGCATTCGAAGCGCACGCAACTCGCATTTTGCGGTGCTTGGACCTCGATGACGCCGGTATCAACGACCGCGAACCGTTTCCCCACATTCTGGATAGCCGCGATACGATGGGTATTTTCCGTATCAAGCGTGAATAAGTCAGCCAAGACCGGAATGTTACAAATAAACCGGCCCCCTGCAACCCGAAATTATGTGTAATCAGGCGGCGCGGCGCCGCGCCACCCTCAGCAGCAAAGCGCGAAATACCCTGCCGACTGCCTTGACAATCAGAGCCTTGAATCATAAGCTATTTTCCATGGTACCGGCGTCCACAATAACAACCCGACTGGCGGAAATGCTCCGGCAGACAGGCCTGTTCAGCGAAGAACAGGTGACTACCCTGCTGGAGCATAAGCTCGATGGCGGCACCTCCATTACCCGTCGAGTGGTGGATGAAGGTCTCGCTGACGAGGAAGCCTTTCTGACGGCGATCAGCAAGGGCCTGGATTTTCCCTACCTGCGACTCAATGAGCTTATGGTCGGGGAGGAGATTTTGAACCGGTTGCCGGCCAAGGTGGTGTTCCAGTACAATGTCGTGCCCCTGGCCGTGGAAAACCGATTCCTGCGGGTGGCGACCAATGACCCGTTCAATCCCGGCCTGCTGGACGCCCTGCGACTGGTTTCCGGCATGCGAATTCGTCTGGCCTTGAGCCCATCCGCCGATATTGCCAAAGCAATCAACCGGTTCTACGGGGTGGGCGCGGACACGATGGAGCGCCTGATCCAGGACAACCGGATCGAGGTGGAACCCGAGGAAGCGCTGGCAAAGGTGGACCTCAGCGAACTGGACCATGAAGCCTCGATCGTCAAATTTGTCAACCAGGTCATCTGGGAAGCCTACAAGGACCGCGCAACGGACATTCATTTCGAGCCCATGGAGGATGAGTTGCGCATCCGGTACCGGGTGGATGGCGTCCTGCACCAGACCTCCATGCCGCCCCAGCTCAAGCGTTTCCAGGCCGCCATCCTGTCGCGCATCAAGGTCATGGCCAACATGGACATTGCGGAAAAGCGTCTGCCGCAGGACGGCCGCATCGGCCTGTCGATTCACAGCGAGAACCTGGATATCCGCGTGTCCACGATTCCCACGGTGTATGGTGAAAGCGTCAGCCTCCGGCTGTTGACGCGGAACAGCGGCATCCTGAGCCTGGATGGCGTGGGCATGGCTCCCAAGGATGATGCGATCATCCGCAAGCTGATCCGCAGGCCGCACGGTATCCTGCTGGTCACCGGTCCCACCGGATCGGGTAAATCGACGACCCTGTATGCCTGGCTGCACACTATCAACTCCATCGAAAAGCGGATCATTACCATTGAAGACCCGATTGAGTACGAGGTGACGGGCGTCAACCAGATTCATGTGCGCTCGGAAATCGGGCTCACCTTTGCCACGGGCTTGCGGCATATCCTCCGGCAGGATCCCAACGTGATCATGGTCGGGGAAATCCGCGATTTTGAAACCGCGGAAATTGCCATCCGCGCGTCGCTGACCGGCCACCTGGTGTTCAGCACCCTGCACACCAACGATTCGGCCGGCGCCATTACCCGTCTGATCGACATGGGCGTCGAGCCGTTCTTGGTGGCGTCGTCGGTGGAGGCGATTGTGGCCCAGCGCCTGGTCCGCGTCTTGTGCGACATCTGCAAGCGCCCGCAGCAGCTCGACCGGCCTTTCCTCCAGGGCATTCATTTCCCCCTCGATGAGTTGGGCGACCAGCGCCTTTACGAGTCGGTGGGATGCGAAAAATGCCGGCGGACCGGGTTCCACGGGCGGTCCGGCATTTTTGAAGTCCTGACCATTACCGACGCCATTCGCCCCATGATCATTGCCCGGGAATCCTCCAACGCCATCAAGCAGAAGGGGATTGCCGAGGGCATGCGCACCCTGCGCGACGACGGGTGGGTCAAGGTGCTCAAGGGAAAGACGACGATCGAGGAAGTCCTGCGGGTTTCTGAAGAGGACGAGTGACACCATGGCAAACTTCACCTATACCGCCCGCACGAGGGCGGGAGAAAAGATCGAAGGATCCGTGGAAGCCGCGGATCGGCGGACGGCCCTGCTTCAGATCGAGCGGATGGGACATGTGCCGATCGCCGTGAAGGAGCGGAGCGCCGAGGAAATCCGGGCGCCGTCCTCCGGTTTCTCCTGGACGGCCTGGCTGAGCCGCCGACCCCACCGCCTGAAAATGAGCACCCGCGAGGTGCTGATCTTCACCAGCGAGCTTAGCGACCTGCTGGCCTCCGGCATGAAACTGAGCAACGCGCTGAACGCCCTGTCCCACCGCCGGACAAATTCGGCCGGCGACGAGATCATCAAAACCCTCCGGGACGAGATTATCCAGGGCACCAGCCTCTCGGACGCGCTCGCGCAGTTCAAGGAATCGTTTCCCACCCTCTATGTCAGCCTGATCCGTTCGGGCGAGGTTGGCGGGAACCAGCCGGAGGTCATGCAGCGGATCGTCAAGCATTACGAACGGCTTCAGGAAGTGAAGGAAAAGGTGATCATGGCGCTGGTTTACCCCTGCATCGTGCTGTTCGTGGGGTTCGCGACACTCGTGTTTTCCATGGTCTTCGTGATCCCCCGCTTTGCCTCGATCTTCGAGGATCTCGGCAGCACCCTGCCGCTGCCCACGCGCATCCTCATCGCCATCAGCACCGGTATGATCCACTATGGCTGGCTGATCGCCATTGCCATCGTGGCGCTGGCGCTCCTTTTCCGGCGCTATCTCGATACGGAGCCCGGCCGCATGTGGTGGCATGGTATGCAGTTGAAAGTACCGCTGATCCGGGATATCGTCATGGCTAATGCCTTCACCCAGTTTTCCCGGACGCTGGGCATGCTGATCTCCAACGGGGTGCCCGTCCTCGATGCCCTTGCCATCGGGGAACGGACGGTCCAGAATACGGTCATTGCCCGGGAAATCCGGAACGCGAAGGAACGGGTCACCGATGGCACGACGATTTCCGGCCCGCTGGCGGCGGGCAAAATCTTCCCGCCCATGCTGACGGACATGCTGGCCATCGGGGAGGAGACGGGTGATATGAGCGGGGCGCTGGCGCATATCGCGCGCCGCTACGAGGCCATGCTGGACCGGAGCGTAAAAATATTCACGACCGTCCTGGAGCCGATTCTCATGGTGCTCATGGCGGTCCTGGTAGGATTTGTGGCCATCAGCATCCTGCTGGCGGTCTTTGATTTGACCAATGGGTTGAACGTGCAATAGATTCTACTGCGTAGTCAAACATGGCCGGCAATTGCCGGATATGTTTGACTATCCATTAAAATGGGTAGAGCAGGCTTTTACGCCTGCTATCCGGCTATGATAAAAAAGGAGATAATCCATGAGTAAGCAGAGAGAGGTTGGCAGGGTATTACGCAACACGGGAATTCGGCAATGCGGATTCACGCTGATCGAAGTGCTCCTAGTGGTGGTCATCATCGGGATTCTCGCGGCGATCGTCGTGCCGCGGCTGGGAGGGCGGACTAAAGAGGCCCAGGTGGCCGCTGCCAAGGCCAGCATCGATGGCATCAGCCTGGCGATCGACCAGTATGAAGTGGACAACGGCAGTTATCCCCCGAGCATGCAGGCGCTCATCACCAAAGGATCCGAACTGAACTGGAAAGGCCCCTACCTGAAAAAATCTACCATTCCCCTTGATCCGTGGGGCAAGGAATACCTCTACACGCCGAAGGAAAACGGCTATGACATCAAGTCGCTCGGACCGAATGGCGTCGAGGGCGGGGATGACGTGACCAACTAGCAGTCTGTCGGACTTGGGTCCTCCAGGCTGCTACCAATAGTTTTGCAAAGACTTGCAAAACTTCAATCAGGATATTGGGCAAATCCGGGCTCGGGAAAGCTATCACGAAATAACCTGTGTGTTCAATTCATGAAGAGGCGTGCGTCATATCATCTAAAAGGCCGCTCTTCCTCAGCGGCCTTTCGCCAGGCGTTCACCCTGATGGAACTGCTGCTGGTGGTGGTGATCGTCGGCATCACGGCTGGGGTGACAATGCCCTCGCTGGTGGAATCCATCCGCTGGCATCGCGTGCGAACCGCATCCCGCACGCTGGTAACCGTGGCCCGCTATTCGCGCAGCATGGCCATTTTGAAGCAATGCGATTTAGCGCTTTCATTCAATCTGGACACCGGCCAGGTGGATATGATCGCCTCCAATACGACCTTGCCCCGGTTCACCCGCATCCTGGATGGCGTGGCCTTGGAGTATGTGGAGGTGGAAGGGGGAAACCCTGTCACGGAAGGCGCCTGTACCGTGCCCTATCGCCGCAACGGAACGTGCCGACCGTTTGCGGTTAAAGTCCGGGACAGTCACGGCAACTTTATCCTGGTCAAGGTCGATGCCTTGTCCAGTGTCAGGACTCTGGAATCCGGGAAGCAGTGAATTTATGCATGGAAATTTTCCGCCTCCGGTGGACAAAACCAGGGAGGGCGGGCATGATGCCCGTCGTGGCCGGCGCCACGTCGCCGTCTTTGGCGACCTAATTTAATGTATAGGAATTTTCAATCATGCGGTTCTACCGAACCGCCACTACACCCGTATCTGTTGTAGAGGCCGTTCGATAGAACGGCAAAGTTGCCGAAGGCCTAATTAATGCCGGGGAATAAACAACCACGTATTGTCCGGGCCGGGCCGCGCTTGTCCGGCTCCGGCTTCACTCTTGTCGAGGCCGTTCTGGCGCTGGCCATCCTGAGTATCGGGGTCTTTGTGCTGATTGAATGCACGGCAAAGTGCCTGGCCGTCATCCGCATGTCACGCCAGTACCAGACTGCCCGCATGATCCTGGACCAGGGCGAGCTGGAATATCCGCTGATCTGGACCAATGAAGTGGATAAAAACACAGTGGCGCCCGTGACTTATCCCAACGGCTACACGTTCTCCCGGGAACTCGCGCTGGTGGATGGCGAGGAGTGTTTGTACGTGGTGAAAACGCGTGTGGCATGGTCGGCAATCGGCCAGGCGTCTTTCGAGGAAGTCGCCAGTTATCTGTACAGCCCGAAAAAAGACCTATAATCAGACCGGATGAATAATAAGTTAAAGAAAGTTCTTGGCTTGCCACGCGTCACGCGTGGTTCTTCGTTCTTCGTTGGGGCGGAAACGAGGAACGAGGCACGACGAACGATGAACGCACGGCGTGATGCAGGCCGCGCGTTCACCCTCCTTCGCCAAAAAGCCCCGTGGTTTGCCACGAGGAGTATCTTCCGTCGCCAAAGTGGCTATAGAAAACAGGATGGCATCTTTGGCTTCGGAGGGTTTCGCAAAGATAGCGTGGGGGGCTTCACGCTGATTGAAGTGCTGGTCGCCGTGTCCCTGCTGGCGGCCGCCATGGCTATTACGTTCAGCACGTATTTCAGCGTCTCCAAAGCCTGGCAACGGGGCGTGATCCTGGCCGATAATTTAAATCACGGCGATTATGTCATGGAACAGCTTGTCAACGGTCTGCGCTGTTCTTTTTTCCCGCCGCCGCAAACCGGCACGACGGTCCGGAGCACGGATTACGGTTTTTTCCTGGAGAAAAGCGGCAGCGGCACGGAGGCGCGTGACAGCATCAGCTGGGTCAAGACCGGCGCCGCGCTCCTGGGACCGGATAACGCGCTCTATCGCGGCCTGCACCGGGTGCGACTTTCGATCGAGGAGGATCCGGACGGCTTGGCGGCAGTCGCGGTCCGCGCCTGGCGTCCTTATGCGAATCCGGATTCTTTTGATCCCGCCCTGGTGGACCCTTTTTATGTTTCCGGGAAAGTGCAAGGCCTGAGTTGCCGCGTTGCCACCAATCGGACGGATGACGGTTGGGAATGGCAGGACAATTGGGAAGACGAGGCGACCAACCATTTGCCGCTGGCGGTGGAAATCATCCTGTATCTGGATCCGACCGACCGGGGCGACCCGCCGCTGGAAATGAAACGGATGGTGGAAATTCCCCTGGCGCCGCTCTCATGGAGCAAAAAATGAAATGTTGCCTTGCCATGATTTGCCGGGCGGCAAAAAACACATGCCGGGGTACGGCCACCCGGTATGAAAACCCGGTCTCTTCCGGATCGGCCCTGATTGTCGTATTGTGGGTGCTGGGCCTGCTCTCGATGTTTGTCGTGGCCTTTGCCTTTGACATGCACATCGAGGCCAGAGTCACGTCCACCTGGCGCAAAAAGCTCAAGGCGGAATATCTGGCCAAGGCGGGGGTGGAACTGGCGCGCATGGCCCTGTTTGAGACGACCGATTCGGAAATCAACAACGTCGATTCCGCCAACTACCTGGCCAAAGGCTCGGATGAACAACTGCGCTACGCCGCCGTGGCGCTGGCGCACGGCGCCGGCGCCGAGTTGTCACGGGAATTTGGCGCCGGAACCGTGTTGGTCTCCATCCAGCCCGAAAACGCGCGAATGAGCATCAACGCCATGATTCATACTGCGGATCGTGAGCTGACCTACTCCTGCTGGGAATCGATTTTTGAAAACGCCGGCGTTCCCAGCGAACAATGGGATACTCTCGTGGATTGCCTTCTGGATTGGGTGGACCAGAATGAGTCGACCCACTTGAACGGCGTGGAATCCCAGTACTATGAAAGCCTGGACCCGCCCTACAAGGCTAAGAACCGCCCCCTGGAAACGGTGGATGAACTCATCATGATCAAGGGATTCAATGAGTTGATCCCCGACAGCAATCGCACCGTCTTTGACGCGGTGGCCGATTATCTCACCATATATTCGGAAGATCAGAAAGTCAATATCAATGCCGTGGCGCGCGATGTCCTAATGGCAGTGCTGATTATTGATGCCCAGATGGCGGACCAGATTATCGCGGAACGGGTTGGAACGGACGGCAGGGAAGGCACGGAGGACGACAAACCCTTCAAGGATCTGAATGACCTGCTTTCGCGGATCCCGGTGTTGAGTCCGGCGGTGGCGGAACGCATCAGCTTTGGAGCCACGGGACGGTTTACCATCCAGGCCCGGGGAAAGGTCGGGGACGTGGAACGGGTGATTACCTGCGTGGTCAAGCAAGGCAACAAGCAGATATCCATCCTGAACTGGTTTGAAGGCCCACCGGAAGATCGTCCGATAACCCGTTGACAACCCTTGGCAGATAAGCCAACATTGGCAGGCTGAAGGGCATACCATTTCACCATGTCAGGAACGTAAGCCGATGAAACCATTCTTGTCCAGCCTTCGCCTTCTGTGGAACCGTTTTAGCGGTCAACTTCGGGATTTGAGCCGGCAGGGGGGCGTTTTATGGGCGGCGCTCATGAAAGACATGTTCCAGGGCCGGATCAATCGGGAACCCGTCACCGGCCTGCGCCTGCGGCAAAACGTCCTGGAATGGACGACCGTACACGAAGGTAAAAACGGTATTGAAACGCTGGCCACCCGGCAGATGATCCTGGAGGCGGACGATGCCGTTCTGTCCGATCCCGAAAAGCTGGCTGCGGAAATTCGGCGTCAATGTCCGGATTTATGCGGCCCCGTCTCGCTGGGACTTTCCTCCGAACATATCCTCTTGCGCGTCGTCGATCTGCCCTCGACCGATCGGGATGAAATGGCGGGCATGATCAAGCTTCAGTTGGATAAATTTTCGCCCTTTCCCGAGGATCGGATGGCGGTTTCCCACGAAGTGCTGCAAACGACCGCCAGCGGCTGCCGGGTGTTGATTGTGGCGGTTCAGAAGGAGGCCATCGATTTTTCAAAGGTCGTGTGCCAGAAAGCCGGTCTGGAACTGCGCCGCATTGATGCCGACGTGCTGGGCTGGTGGCGGGTGCTGGCCGATCAGGGCGCGATCCCGGCCGGCGCCGCCCGGCGGATTCTGCTTCTGCTGGAGGAAGCCGGCGGCATTCTAATTGCCGTTCAGCAGGGAGTGCCCGTGGCAATGAAAGCCGTCGGATCAAGTCACGGGTTGTCGCCCGAGGAATATGCCGCTGAAATCTCCCATGAATTAGACGCCTTCACCCTGGCGCTGGACTTGGAACAGGGCGTGGTCCCGGTGAATGGCCTGGACTTCTGGTATCGGGATCTGGCGCCTGAATCGCTTGCGGAACGACTGCGGGGTGAGATGGGCCAGGAGGTTCAGGTCCACAACCTGGACGATCTGCCTTCTCTTAGCGCCGGAGTGGCCCGGCGGATGCTGAATCCGCCGTTTGAGGCTTTGCTCGCGCGGAACCGGGAAGCGCCATCCGTGGTGGACCTGGTTCCCGCGGCTTGGCGCATAGCCGAAGACTCCTTGCGGGTGAAGCGTCGCCTGGTGGCCGCTTCGATTTTGGTCGTGGGACTTTGGCTGATCGTGGGCGTGGGATTCCTGGGGGGCTATTCCTGGGAACGGCATCGCTTGACCACGCTGGAACAGCGTATGACGGCGCTCCAGAAACCAGCCGATAACGTGAGAACGATGCAGCGGCGGGCCCGCGCGTTTGAGCAATATCTGAATCGCAAACGGTCTTCCCTGGAATGCCTGCGCGAGGTAAGCCAATTGCTCCCGGCCGACGTGAGCATTACGGCGTTTCAGTTCAAAAAAGGGAAAAGCGTCATTTTGCGCGGCGAAGCGCTGACCGTAAACCCGATTTATGATTTCAAGCAGGCGCTGGATAAGTCGTCTCTGTTCCATAAGATCGACATGGGCAGTACCCAGCCCGGCAAGCGCAAGGGAGCCACCATCCAGACCTTTCAGATGACGCTCCACCTCCCGGAGGAACAGCCATGAGCTTTACCAGCCGGGAATCCGTATTAAGCTGGATCGTAGGCATCCTGATCTTGTTAAGCCTTTCCTACTGGTTCGGCGCGCCGAAAGCCAGGATTTGGAAGGAAACCGTGGAAAACCAGAAACAGCTGGCGGACCGCATCGCATTGGCGGAGCGTCTGATTCAACAGCAGGGCGAATGGACCCTTCGCCTGGATGCGCTGAAAACCAAACTCTCGAAATACGACGCCGGAAAAGACGTCACCGCCGATTACCTGAAAATCCTGGAGAGGGTTGCGAAAGACACCAGCGTGAACCTGGTTCAGCGCCGGCCTCAGAAGGAGAAACAGCACGGCGACCTGTATGAGCTGGCCATTGACTGCACCTGGGAGGGAAATCTGGAAGGACTGGTCCGTTTTCTGTATGCTCTGGAGCAGGAGAATGTCACCATGGACGTGGAGGATATAACGGTCTCGCTGGTTTCCGGCGGCAAGGGCCAGATGAAGGGTAATTTCACGCTGATGTGCATTTACTCCCGCAGTGGCGAGCCGGCGCCCGAGGAGAAAGCCGCCATTCCCAAACGCGGAAAATCGTAAGGGCTTGCAATAATTATCATTATGACCGCCTGCCAGCCATGGAAAACAGCTGAAGCCGGGACAACGAACAGCAGCCTTCGCGGAGATTTGGGGCGTTTGTTGTCCCGCCTTTGCTACTCTGCGAAGTAGCGCTTCGCTACGTAGCACGAGCAGGCGGTCTTGGTCATAATGAGAATGGCTGAAAGGCTTGAACGAAGCATTGCACTTTGCCGGGGGTTATGAAATAATGCAGTTTCTTGGATAGGCAAAGGTTGCCAAAGGCAAAAAGCAGGAAGAAACAATAAACCAATGTGACTATAAGGCTGTACGTAACACTCACATCTTGAACTTAATGTGTGTTATCCGCGTATCTTGAGTTATTGGTGAAACCATGGGGTCAATGTCTTTTTGGATAATAGCGATATTTCTGATGGCGGCCATGCCGGTCGGCTCGGCATCCGATGGTCCGCCGGTGACGAAGTCTGTGAATCTTCCAACCAACCTGCCCGCTCGGTCAACGATCCGGCCGGAGGACCTGTTATGGAGTTCGGCGCAGGACTGTCTCAAGAAAGCGCAATACAAGGAAGCACTTCCAAAATTTACCGAGTTTGCTCGTCAATACCGGAACGACGCGCTGTTTGCGGAAGCGCTGTTTTACCAGGGACTGTGCGATGTCCGGCTGGGGCAGGAGGTTCAGGCGCTAAGCCTGTGGGACCAGGTATTGAAACAAGAGATGCAGAAGAAGCCCAAGTCCCGGGCTTGGCTGTTGACCATGGAGCAGATGACGATCTGGTACGGCCAGAAAGGCAAGGAAGAGGATCGGAAGAAAGCGTTGAAACAATTGCTCGCCGAATGCCCGGACGACCCGATCACGGTGCGACTGCACGTCCAGGCGGCGGAAGCCCGGCTGAAGGCGTCGGATTATGCCGGGGCGCTGGGATTTTACCGGGCGGTGGAGGGGAAGCTGACGGACACTGATCGGAAAAACATGGACCTGGCGGCGGTGATGGCGACGAAGGGAGCCAAGAATCCTCGGGAGTTGCTGACGGCGGCCAACGAAAGCTTTGAGAAGAATAACGTGGACCAGGCGATCAAACTGTATCAGACGTTCTTGAAACAGAATCCCGATTCGCCGTTGGCGGCGGAAGCCAGGACGGAATTGGGATGGAGTTTATACGTTCAAGGCAAGTGGCAGGAGTCGGAGGCGCTGTGGCAGGATGTTATCCGAAAAGGCTCGCCGAAGGATGAATGGGTGGGGCAAAGCCGCTGGCACATGATCCAACTGCTGATGGGTCCGGCGGGGAAACCAGACAAGGCGATCGAGTTGTGCGAGACACAGGCCAAGGCGTTTCCGAACGATCCGCGCGGCGAGCGGGCGTTATTCATACGGGCTTGGCTGTATTGGACGCAGAAGCAATGGGTGAAAGCGCGGGGGGCGTTTAATGACCTATTGGCGGCTTACCCGGCCAATGCCGTCGATCCACCGGTGCAGGGATATATCCGGGATTGCGAG